>VOFG01001053.1_pt1 | contig 212470 bp, 186 predicted proteins | sample 5384171 | NCBI WGS metagenome assembly VOFG01 (sample SAMN12384726, study PRJNA508395) | human gut metagenome | isolation source: healthy gut F | host: Homo sapiens | reverse complement strand
ATTATCGTCTTTGACCATAAATGAAAGTCAAATACGTTAAATCGTAGCCATTTCGTTTTCATATAGAATTCCAATTGGTACTTTTCTATTGTTTAGGGAGTATAATACTGATAATCAACTAATAATAGATTCACATTATTAAAACAACGTTTAAATGGTGTTTTAACGCTGTTTAAACAGTGTTTTATCCTATAGATGTTTATACACAAACTATGTACACACAATGACGAAGTCAGGGGATAATTAAAAACAAAGGACAAAACTTTTTTTCTAAAGATATTATTTTTATCTTTGCACGATAAATTCATATTAGATGAGAAAGATTGTATTTTTATGGATGATGAGTGCTCTCTTGTTCACCTCCTGTGGGGAATACAACAAGATATTAAAGAGCACAGATTATGAATTGAAGTACTCCTATGCAAAGAAATATTTCAATGCTAAACAGTATTCCAAATCTGCGACAATATTGGATGAATTGGTTACAATCTTCAAAGGAACGGCATACGCTGAAGAATCCCTTTATCTATTGGCCCAAAGCTATTACGGACAAAAAGATTACCAAAGCGCATCGCAGTATTTTGAGACCTATTACAAGACATATCCTAAAGGCGAATACACCGAATTAGCTCGTTTCTACTCCGGTTATGGATTGTACTTAGACTCACCGGACCCTAAGCTGGACCGAGTCTCAGACCTACAAGGCAATCGAACAGCTACAACTTTATATGGATTATTATCCACAAAGCGAAAGAGCTGAAGAAGCACAGCGCATCTTGTTTGAATTGCAAGAAAAATTAGCATTGAAAGAGCTGATGGCAACCCGGCTCTACTTCAACTTGGGAACTTACATGGGTAACAATTTCCTTTCCGCTGTCATCACAGCTGAGAACGCATTGAAGAACTACCCTTATTCCAAGTACAGAGAAGAGTTTATGTACTTGACACTTCATGCCAAATATGAGTTGGCTTTGGTCAGTGTGGACGAGAAGTTGCAAGGTCGTTACAGAGATGTCGTAGACGAGTATTATAATTATGTAAACGAATATCCGGAAGGCAAATACATGAAAGAAGCAAACAAATATTTCGAGTATGCCAATAAACGGATCAAGAACACGTATTAAAACTGAATTATTCAATATAAATTAGTATGGATTACAGAAAGACTAACGCTCCGAGTAATACTATTACGCGTGATATGATGAAGCTTTGCGCTGACACGGGTAATGTATATGAAACAGTGGCAATCATTGCAAAACGTTCCAACCAGATTGCAGTGGAAATGAAGCAGGACTTGGAAAAGAAACTGCAAGAGTTTGCCTCATATAACGATAATTTGGAGGAAGTATTTGAAAACAGAGAACAAATCGAAATCTCTCGCTACTACGAAAAGTTGCCTAAACCAACTTTAATCGCTGCTACTGAATACGAAGAAGGTAAAGTGTATTATAGAAATCCGAACAAGGAGAAAAATAATTTTTAAGCACTTGAGCCCGATAAGATATGAAAAGGAGTTAGCCGCAACTAACTCCTAATTTATTTATTGCTAATTTAAATCGACATGCTACAAAGAATACAGACAGTCTACCTGCTCATCATTGTCGCACTGATGACAGCTACCTTGTTCCTTCCGTTGGCAAGCATCCAGATAGAAAATGCTTTTTGCCAATTTGACGCAACAGGGATTGCCTCTGCTAAAGAGCTTATCTACCCGACATGGGGATTATTCGCATTGGTCGCAGTGATTGCCCTCATTGCATTAATTACTATTTTCCTTTTCAAGAAACGCATTCTGCAAATCCGGCTTTGTGTGTTCAATGCTATCTTGATGGTTTGCTTCTATGCCCTATGGGGTTATTATATATGGAACGCACAGAAAATATCAGGAGAAAGTTTTTCTTTCAATTGCAAAATAGCATTGACCTTTCCGGTTATCAGCTTGATACTTGATTATTTAGCTATACGAAACATCGGAGCAGACGAAGCATTGGTCCGCTCATTGGAAAGACTAAGATAACATTTAGACTCACACGTTTCATAAAAAGCGAGCGCACCTAAAAACAGATGGTCGCGCCCGCTTTTCTATTCAATAGACGACCTCATCTCTTAAATTGCAAAATATTACAGCTTAAGAATTGCCATCTCACTTTTTCTACTTACCTTTGTTCGGTAAATGGCTGCCCATATCGGGCAGCATAAAATAAAAAAGATTGTATTACTAAATCCATCAAAATGGCGTCAAAAGTTACGAAGAGTATATTAATATTGTTTTGGACTCTTTTTGCTGCAGGAGTAATTCTTGTCTACTTATTATTTGCATCCATAGCAAACGGTTCCATCGGATACATGCCTCCTGTAGAACAATTAGAGAACCCAATCGACAAATACGCATCACAAGTCGTATCAGCAGATGGTAAAACATTGGGCAGCTATGCCCACAGCTCAGACAACCGCATCTTTGTCACCTATAATGACCTTTCCCCCTATTTGGTAAAAGCATTAATCGCTACGGAAGATGTACGATTTGCCGAACATAGCGGTATTGACGTAACCGGCTTGTTCAGAGCCATTATCAAACGAGGTATCTTGATGCAAAAGAGTGGAGGTGGCGGAAGTACTATCACCCAACAATTAGCGAAACAGCTTTACTCGCCTAACGCAGACAATGTCATGGAGCGTTTGTTCCAAAAGCCCATCGAATGGGTAATCGCTGTACAATTAGAGCGTTATTATACCAAAGAAGAAATCATAAACATGTATCTCAATAAGTTTGACTTCTTATACAATGCTGTCGGAATCCAATCAGCAGCAACCGTCTATTTCGGGAAAACCCCGAAAACGCTGAGCATAGAGGAAGCCGCCACATTGGTTGGTATGTGTAAAAACCCGTCGCTCTATAATCCGGTACGTCATAACGAGCGGACCAAAGGCAGACGGAACATCGTATTACTCCAAATGGAAAAAGCAGGGTACTTGTCCAAAGCAGAATGCGATTCACTTAGGGCTCTCCCATTGAAAATACATTTCACCCGCATGGATCATAAAGACGGGTTGGCACCCTATTTCAGAGAGTATCTTCGCATGGTATTAAATGCCAAAAAGCCCAAAAGAAGCAATTATGCCTCTTGGCAAGGTCAAAAATATTCAGAAGACTCTTTGGCATGGGAAACGAGTCCCCTTTATGGTTGGTGCAATAAAAATAAACGTGCAGACGGAGAGTTTTACAATTTATATACTGATGGTCTGAAAATTTATACGACCATCGATTCCCGCATGCAAAAATATGCAGAAGAAGCTGTGAGAGAGCATATCGGAGAATATTTGCAGCCGCAGTTCTTCAAGGAGAAAAAAGGACGCAGCTACGCTCCGTTCTCCAAAGATTTGCGACAAGGCGAGATTGACACCATCATGACACGTGCGATGCACCAGACCGACCGTTACAGAGGCATGAAAAAAAGCGGCATGAAAGAGAATGAAATGCGGAAAGTATTCAATACGCCTGTCGAAATGCGAGTATTCTCTTGGAATGGACCGGTTGACACCATCATGTCTCCTATGGATTCCATCCGCTACCATAAGAGTTTCCTCCGCACAGCTTTCATGTCCATGAATCCTCACAACGGCTATGTGAAAGCGTATGTGGGAGGCATAGATTACAATTACTTCCAATATGATATGGTAAATGGCGGGCGCAGGCAGATTGGTTCTACCATTAAACCATACTTATATTCATTAGCGATGAACGCAGGGATTTCTCCTTGCGACGAGATATTGCATGTGCAGCCCCAATTAAAGGATTACAACGGGAAACTGTGGACTCCTCGAAACTCGAATAAAAAGCGGGTGGGCGAAATGGTAACGGTTCAATGGGGTTTGCAAAACTCGGACAACTGGATAACAGCCTATCTGATGGGACAATTATCCCCATACGAATTTGTTGATTTGCTCCATTCCTTTGGATTACAAGGTCAGATTGACCCGGTTATCTCTGTCTGCTTAGGCTCAGCCGACGCATCAGTCGGGGAAATGGTCAGCGGTTATTCAACATTTGCCAACCGAGGCATCCGGGTTGAACCAATGTTTGTGACACGTATCGAAGATTCATACGGCAATACCATTGCAAATTTCACTCCGCAAATGAAAGAGATTCTGAGTGAAGAGACAACCTTTAAAATGTTACACATGTTACGCAGCGTCATAGACGGGGGAACAGGCGGACGTATCCGTGGACGTTACAAGATACAAGCTCCTATGGGAGGAAAAACCGGTACGACCCAGAACAATTCAGACGCATGGTTCATGGGGTTCACCCCAAGTTTGGTGTCAGGATGTTGGGTAGGAGGAGAAGAACGATCCATCCATTTCGACCGCATGGATTTCGGACAAGGTGCAGCTGCTGCCCTTCCAATATATGGATTGTATATGCAAAAAGTATACGCAGACAAGACATTAGGATATACTGAGCAAGAGGAGTTTGAGATTCCAGAGGAATACAGCGACCCCTGCAATAGCAAATCGTCAAGAAAAACTTTTAAGAGTGAAGAAAATTTTGACACTGGAATTGACAAAATATTCGAATAAATACCTATATTTGCAATTATCCATTTAATAAAACATAAGCTATGGTTAACCGAGAGTTGATATCCCCAAAAAGCATCGTAGTGGTTGGTGGTTCTAACAATATCCACAAACCAGGAGGTTGTATAGTCAGGAATCTGATTGAAGGCAAATACCAAGGAGATTTGTATGCAGTCAATCCACGTGAGGAAGATGTGCAAGGCATCAAGTCCTATCATTCCGTTCACGACATCCCCGACACAGAGATGGCAATCATTGCGATTCCCAGCCACTCTTGTTTGGAAGCTATAACTGTTTTAGCCCAGCAAAAGAATGTCAAGGCTTTCATCCTAATATCCGCTGGAGTTGGAGAAGAGACAAAAGAAGGGGCAGCATTGGAGAGTGAAATAGTCAAAGTCATCAGTGACGCAGGCGCATCATTGATAGGTCCCTAACTGCATTGGTTTGATGAATACCCATTTCCACGGTGTATTCACCCGGCCTATTCCTGAATTTGACCCGAAAGGAGTCGATTTCATTTCCAGTTCGGGAGGTACAGCTCTCTTCATTATTGAATCTGCCCTGAACAAAGGTCTACTCTTTTCATCTGTATGGTCTGTAGGAAATTCAAAACAAATAGGTGTAGAAGATATATTGGAATACATGGATAAGAATTTCAATCCTAATGTAGATTCCAAAGTCAAAATGCTATATATCGAGCAAATCAAAAATCCGGACAAATTGTTGTACCATGCTTCGTCCCTCATTAAAAAAGGATGCCGCATTGCAGCCATAAAAGCCGGCAGTACTGATTCGGGCAAACGTGCCGCTTCTTCACATACAGGAGCTATCGCCAGTTCCGATTCTGCAGTAGAAGCCCTTTTCAGAAAAGCAGGTATTGTAAGATGCTTTAGCAGGGAAGAGTTGACAACTGTAGCTTGTATATTCACTCTTAAAGAGGTGAAGGGGAAGAATTGTGCAGTCATAACTCATGCCGGAGGTCCAGCTGTCATGTTGGCAGATGCCTTATCCAAAGGACGCCTGAACGTACCTGACCTGAACGGTCCGATTGCTGAAGAATTAAAATCCAAACTATTCCCAGGGCAGCAGTAGGAAACCCTATTGACATCATTGGAACCGGAACACCGGAACATTTGGCAACAGCCATTGACTATTGCGAAAACAAATTCGACAACATCGATTTGATGATGGTTATCTTTGGAAGCCCAGGATTGGTGAAACTATACGACACATACGAAGTTTTACACAACAAGATGGTAGAATGCAAGAAACCGATATTCCCCATCCTGCCTTCAATTGTAACAGCCGGACCTGAAGTCCAGACTTTCATTAAAAAGGGACATGTAAACTTCTCGGATGAAGTAACCCTGGGAACAGCTTTGGCGCGAGTTCTAAACACTCCTACCCCTGCCAATAACGACATCCAGCTATACGGGGTTGACGTGGCAGAGGTAAGACGCATCATAGAAAGAATCCCTGAAGATGGTTACTTAAATCCTGCCGATACTCGTCAGTTATTAAAAGCAGCCAATATTCCATTGGTAGAAGAATTTGTATCAGCCGACAAAGAAGAACTGCTTCGTTTTGCCAATGAAGTACGTTATCCAGTCGTGGCAAAAGTGGTTGGACCTTTGCATAAGAGCGACATGGGTGGTGTTGCACTAAATATTAAGAGCGACAAGCATCTATTGTTGGAATACGAACGAATGATGCAACTCCCAGGAGTAAAAGCCATCATGATTCAGCCGATGTTAAAAGGAACAGAATTGTTCTTAGGTGCAAAATATGAAGAGAAGTTCGGTCACATCGTATTCTGTGGCTTAGGAGGTATCTTCGTGGAAATCTTAAAAGATGTCAGCTACGGTTTGGCTCCACTCTCCTACGATGAAACATTCTCCATGATTCATTCATTACGAGGTTATCCAATCATTAAAGGAGCCAGAGGCCAAAAAGGTATAGATGAACAATCGTATGCAGATATGATTGTCCGCTTATCTACTTTGCTGCGTTTTGCCAAAGAGATTAAAGAAATGGACATAAACCCGCTTATTGCTGACTCTCGCGGAATATTTGCTGTAGATGCACGTATCCGCATTGAAAAGCAAGCTGTAAGCGATAAAGATCATAAGAATGAATAACATTGTTTTAAAATTAGCAACTCGATTAATTGCTGTAGGTGCTACCCTATGTTACTTCAGCAGTTGTCAATTCTCGCCTAAAACGAGGAATGACAATAATGTGAAGTTTGATTCTATCAAGATAGAAAAAAGCTATCACATGCTGGGTGACAAGGAGAATCCTAATTGTGATTTGAATATAGAATTCGTATATCCTGTATCGGCAGACAAAGACAGATTGCCAATGCTGCAAAAGGACTTTGTCTCAGCCTTTTTCGGGCATGATTACGACTCGCTTCCTCCTAAACAAGCGATAAAAAAATACGCAGATACTTATATCGCTGAATACAAAGAGATGGAGCAAGATTTCATAGATTCCAAAAAGGAACATGGAGTTGACGAAATACGAAATTGGTATTCTGCTTATGAAACATTTTCAAATCAAATTAAATTCAACAAAGACGACATTCTTTCATTTACAATTTATTATGAGAATTATACAGGAGGGGCTCATGGCTCACATTGCACTTCACACTATGTTATTGACTTAGAGAATGGGCAATTTGTAAAAGAAGAGGATATCTTTGTCGAAGATTATCAATCCAAACTTTCTCAAATTATTATCCATCAATTGACAAAGGATTACAAATTGTCATCTCCTGAAGAACTTGAGGATGAAGGAATATTCAGTGTTGACGAAATTTACCCGAACAATAATTTTTATGTTGATGAAACCGGAATCACGTATACATATAATGAATACGAGATTGCACCATACGTGGTAGGAGCCATCACTGTTCACCTTTCTTACGACCAGATTGAGTTATTGTTGAAACCAGATTCTCCAATCACTCGAATCTCGCGCCCGTAAAAAACTATAGGAAATTCAATTGAAATGGAAATAAGCAAGAATTGTTTACCAGAGACAGCCGCCCTGCAGTTAGAAGCTCTCTTCGGATATTTTCCGAACCTGAGCGAACTGCAGAAGGGGCAGTTTGCTGCTCTCTATAATTTATACATGGATTGGAACAGCAAAATCAATGTCATTTCAAGAAAAGACATTGAAAATCTATACCAACACCATGTACTACATTCTTTAGGTATCACACAAATGATGAACTTTCATAGTGGTTCAAAAGTAATGGACTTAGGAACAGGTGGAGGATTCCCCGGAATACCATTGGCCATCTGCTTCCCCGATGTTTCATTCCACTTGGTCGATAGCATTGGCAAAAAGATTAAAGTCGGCCAAGCTATCGCTGAAGCTATTGGATTGAAGAATGTCACATTCAAGCACTGCAGAGGAGAGGAGGAAAAACAGCAATTCGACTTTGTTGTAAGCCGTGCTGTCATGCCTTTAGCAGACTTGGTGAAGATAGTTAAGAAAAACATCTTGAAAAAACAGATAAATGCTCTTCCTAACGGATTAATCTGTTTGAAAGGGGGCGAATTGCAACACGAAATTCTGCCCTTCAAGAATATGGCCATTACTCAGGATTTATCTGATTTATTTAAAGAAGAGTATTTTGAGACAAAGAAAGTAGTTTACGTACCCTTATGATACAGATAAAAACATTCACGGTCAATAGCTTTGGTGAGAATTGTTATCTTTTGTATGATGATACGAAAGAAGCTGTAATCATTGATTGCGGATGCTCAAGTCCCATAGAGGAGAATGAAATATCTGCTTGCATAACCAGCCATCAATTAATTCTAAAACACCATCTATGTACTCACATACACGTAGACCATCTGTTTGGAGCTCCTTTTATATATAAGAAATATGGTTTACTTCCTGAGGCTGATGCAAAGGATATACAGCAGATGCCAAGCATCCAACAACAAGCTATGTTGTTCGGATTGCCACGCATTTCGGAAGATATATCTTTTGGATGTGAACTTCATGCCGGAGACTGCGTGAAATTCGGACATTCCGAACTTCATGTATTAGAAGTTCCCGGACATTCGCCCGGAAGTGTGGCTTTTTATGCACCAACCATAAAAGCAGTTTTTGTGGGAGATGCCTTATTTGCCGGAAGTATCGGAAGAACTGACTTTTGGGGAGGAAGCCATGAACAGCTTATCCGATCCATCAAAGAACAACTGTTGACACTTCCTGACGAAACAAACGTTTTCCCCGGACACGGACCGGAGACAACAATTGCATACGAGAAAATACATAATCTTTTTTTACATTAAAAACACATAATTATGGATACAACTAAATTTGTTAATCGCCATGTTGGTATTGCAGCTGAAGATTTGCCTGCCATGCTAAAGGCTATTGGTGTTCATTCTTTAGATGAATTGATCGACCAGACAATTCCTTCGAACATCCGCCTAAAACACGACATCAATCTGCCTGAACCTATGACAGAACGTGAATTTGCTGAGCATATCAACGAACTGGCATCCAAAAATGAAGTATTTACTTCTTATATAGGAATGGGATGGTATGATACCATTTGCCCTGCTCCTATCCAACGCAATGTTTTTGAAAACCCTGTATGGTACACATCTTATACTCCGTATCAGGCAGAGGTTTCACAAGGACGTTTAGAGGCATTGATCAACTTCCAAACTGTTATCTGTGACCTGACTGGACTTCCTTTGACTAACTGTTCTTTGCTGGACGAAGCAACTGCTGCCGCAGAGGCTATGACCATGTTCCACGGAGCAAGAAGCCGTGCACAAGTAAAAGCAGGTGCTAACACTTTGTTTGTTGACAACCAAGTATTCGCATCCACATTGGCAGTTATACATACTCGTGCTATTCCTCAAGGCGTCAAAATCGTAACTGGAGATTACAGCACATTTGAATTTACCCCTGATGTGTTTGGAGCTATTGTTCAATATCCAAACGCTAACGGTTCTATTGAAGACTATAAAGAATTCATCGCACGAGCTAACGCTAATGGTACAAAAGTAGCAGTTGCTGCTGACTTGATGAGTTTGGTATTGCTGACACCTCCGGGAGAATGGGGCGCAGACGTAGTATTCGGTAGCAGCCAACGTTTTGGTATTCCTATGTTCTATGGAGGTCCTTCTGCGGCTTTCTTTGCAACAAAAGATGAATACAAACGTTCTATCCCAAGGACGAATCATCGGTATCTCTAAAGATGCTTATGGCCATCCTGCATACCGTTTGGCTTTACAGACCCGTGAACAACATATCAAACGTGAAAAAGCAACATCTAATATTTGTACTGCCCAGGCTTTGTTAGCAACCATGGCTGGTTTCTATGCTGTTTATCATGGAGCAGAAGGCTTGAAAGACATTGCTGGAAGAATCCATGCTACAGCAGGATTCGTTGCTCAAGAAATTGAAAAGTTGGGATACAGGCAACTTAACAGAGATTTCTTTGACACATTGCGCTTTGAATTACCGGCAAACGTATCCATCCAAGCTTTGCGTGAAATTGCACTGGAATGCAAAGTTAACTTACGCTACTTCGACAATGGATTGGTAGGATTAAGTGTAGATGAAACGACTCAGCCAACAGACGTAGGCGTACTGCTTTATATCTTCTCTGGAGCAGCAGGTAAAGAGTACATGCTGAAAGAAGCTATCCCAGCCAAGAGATACTTCGATGAAAAATTCGCTCGTACAAGCTCTTTCTTGCAGCAAGAAGTATTCAAGAAATACCATACAGAAACTGAATTGATGCGCTACATCACCCGATTGGGCAGAAAAGATGTTTCTTTGGCTCAATCCATGATTTCATTAGGTTCTTGTACAATGAAGTTGAATCCTGCCGCTTCTATGTTGCCACTTAGCTTAGGTCAGTTCCAAAACATCCACCCGTATGCTCCGGAAAACCAAGTAGAAGGCTACAAAGAAATGATTGAGAACCTCTCTTCTTATTTGTGCGAAATCACCGGATTCAAGGGATGTACACTTCAGCCTAATTCTGGTGCTGCAGGAGAATATACAGGTTTGCGTGTAATCCGTGCTTATTTGGAAAGCATCGGTCAAGGAGAAAGAAACATTGTCCTTTTGCCAGCTTCTGCACACGGAACAAACCCTGCCAGCGCAATCCAATGCGGCTTTACAACTGTTACAGTGAAATGTGACGAGCATGGTAACATCGACTTGGAAGACTTCAGAGCGAAAGCAGAAGCCAACAAGGATCATTTGGCAGCTACCATGATTACATATCCTTCTACTCACGGTATCTTTGAAGCAGACATCAAAGAGATGGGCGAAATCGTTCACGCTTGTGGTGGTCAGTTCTATATGGACGGTGCTAACATGAATGCCCAAGTGGGATTGACAAATCCTGGTACTATCGGTGCCGATGTATGCCATTTGAACTTACACAAGACTTTCGCTTCACCTCACGGTGGTGGTGGTCCTGGCGTTGGTCCGATTTGTGTTGCAGAACATTTGGTTCCATTCTTGCCTCAACATCCTGTTCTTTGGGGTAGCGACTTCAACACTGTTGCAGCAGCTCCATACGGCAGTGCAGGTATCTTACCTATTACTTATGCTTATATCCGCTTATTAGGTACTGAAGGTTTGAAACTGTCTACTAAAACAGCTATCCTGAGTGCAAACTATCTTGCAGCTCGCTTTAAAGATACATACGGTGTCGTTTATAGCGGAACAACAGGAAGAGTTGGTCACGAAATGATTTTGGAATGCCGTACTGTGAAAGAACGTTCAGGTATTGACGAAAGCGATATCGCAAAACGATTGATGGATTTCGGATACCACGCTCCTACTTTATCATTCCCTGTTCACGGTACTTTGATGATTGAGCCGACAGAAAGTGAAAGCAAGGCAGAATTGGATCGCTTCGTAGATATCATGGAGTGCATCTGGAAAGAAATCGAAGAAGTCGAAAACGGAACAGCAGACAAGATTGACAACGTATTAAAGAATGCTCCACATCCGGAATATGAAGTTGCAGGTGATGAGTGGAGTCATCCTTATTCACGCACAAAAGCTGCATTCCCATTGGAATGGTTGCATGATAGCAAATTCTGGGTTAATGTTGCCCGTGTTGATAACGCATACGGAGATAGAAACTTAGTTGCTACAATCCAGTAAATAATCAGTGATTAATATAACAAGAGGTTGTATCTGTCAAAACCAACAGCATGCAACCTCTTGTTTCATAACTTATAATATTCTTCAGAAAAATATATTCTAATAATCATGAAAGACAGATTAAACACATCTTCAGGTCGTGTCTATGCCATTGATGCATTAAGAGGTTTTGCAGTTATGGGTATAATGCTATTACATAATATTGAACATTTCAATTTTTATTCATTTCCAGAAACTACATCGACATTTTTATCCAGTTTGGATAATCATATTTGGGACATGATGTTTTTCCTGTTCTCAGGAAAAGCCTATGCTATTTTTGCCTTATTGTTTGGCTTCACCTTCTATCTCCAAAACCATCATTGTGAGAAACGGGGAGATGATTTCAAAAACCGGTATATGTGGAGGCTGTTGCTGTTGCTCGGCTTCGGTTTCATTAACTCCCTCTTTTTCCCAGGAGAAATTTTGGTGTTATATGCACTCATAGGGATTGTACTTGTCCCAGTCCGCCACTTGTCGGACAAAACAGTAGCTTGGATTGCCTTTTTCTTGATGCTTCAACCTTTGGAATGGTGCAAAGCAGTCTATGCTTTGATTGATCCGAGCGCTAATCCACAACAGATGATTTTTTCATTAGGGGACGTTTATCCGCAATTAAGAGAACATTCCTTATGGGAAATGATGAAAGTTAATTTCGTCACTGGACAATTGGCAAGCTTGAATTGGACATGGTGTTACGGACGTGTATTCCAGACCGCTTCCCTGTTCATGATTGGTATGCTATTAGGTAGAAAGGGACTTTTCCAAATGAACGCTGACTCACATCAACGTTTATTTGCTTTTTGGCAACGCGTTATCTGCTATGCTTTGCCGTCAGCAGTTTTTCTTTATTACTTGAAAGATTTCATCTATACCCAAATAGAAAATCCATTCCTTCTTTCTTCGATGAAAACGGTTTGGAATTCGTGGTTTAATTTAGCATTCATGCTTGTCATTGTCAGCTGTTTCCTTCTTATTTATTGGACAAACAACGGGAAAATACAGCAGATTTTGGTGCCATACGGTAAAATGAGCCTGACTGATTACGTTACCCAATCTATAATCGGTAGCTTCATCTACTTTGGTTACGGAATGGAACTGCATAAATCCTGCGGGACAACCTATAGCATTCTTATAGGAGTTGTCTTTTTCTTAGCACAGTTGGCTTTTGCCCATTGGTGGTTCCGTCACTTCAAACGTGGTCCGTTGGAAACTATTTGGCATAAACTGACTTGGATTAACAAGAACGTTTAAACGAACAATTATTAGATATGAAGTACTCGAACATTTTAGTAGCAACGCTCCCAGCACTTCTTTCGGGAGTTTGCGGCTGCCATTCCGAGAAAGGAACGGATACGGGAGCAGAAAATCCCAATATTATCTTTATATTGTGCGATGATATGGGATATGGCGATCTGGCCTGTTATGGGCAGAAATATATTGAAACACCCAATATTGACAAACTGGCTCAAGAAGGTATGCTTTTCACCCAAGCATACGCAGGAAGCCCCGTCAGTGCTCCGTCCCGAGCTTCCCTCATGACCGGACAACACACCGGACATTGCAAAATCAGAGGCAACAAGGAATATTGGAGTGGAGAAATCATGTATGGAAAGAACAAAAAGAATATTCTGTGACGGGACAAATGCCGTATGACACAGCACATATTATTCTTCCTGAAATCATGAAAGCCCATGGCTATACTACTGGCATGTTCGGGAAATGGGCGGGTGGATTCGAAGGTTCTGAATCGACTCCCGACAAACGAGGAATTGACGAGTATTATGGATATATCTGCCAGTTCCAAGCTCATCTTTACTATCCGAACTTTATGAACAGGTACAGTAAATCGGCTGGAGACACAGCTGTCATCCGCATTCCTCTTGAACAGAATATCGCTTATCCTATGTATGGGGATGACTACCGGAAGCGTGTACAATATTCAGCGGATTTGATACATGGCGAAGCGATGAAATGGATAGACAAACAAGATGGGAAACAACCATTCTGTGGAATATTCACTTATACACTGCCTCATGCGGAATTAGTACAACCGGAAGACTCCATCGTCCATTACTATATGAACAAATTCATGGAGGATAAGACTTATCCGGGTTCTGAAGGTTCACGCTATAATCCGATTATGCACACACACGCTCAATTTGCAGCAATGATTACCCGATTGGATACCTATGTGGGAGAAATCATGGACGCTTTGGACCGCAAAGGATTAGCAGACAACACTCTCCTCATATTCACCAGTGACAATGGTCCACATGAAGAAGGTGGCGCTGACCCTGAGTTCTTCGGTCGGGACGGGAAATTGCGCGGTTTAAAACGGCAATGCTACGAAGGTGGTATTCGCATACCTTTTATTGCCCGCTGGCCAAAGCATATCCAAGCTGGAAGCGTGAGTGAACACATCTTGGCATTCTATGACGTCATGCCTACCTTCTGTGAAATCTTAGGCGAAAATGATTTCCCTACCAAGTACCAGAATCCTCGTTTGGAAACAGATTATTTCGATGGCATATCCTTCTTACCGGAACTAAAAGGCGAAGGTAAACAAGCAAAACATGATTATCTTTACTGGGAGTTTGAAGAGACTGATCAAATCGGCGTTCGAATGAATAATTGGAAGTTAGTTGTCAAGAAAGGCACACCGCTCCTTTATGATTTATCCGTTGATTTGCATGAAGACAACGATATTTCGGCAGAACATCCGGACATCGTTAAAAAGATGTGTGACATCATTCATGACCAACACATCGAAAGTCCAGATTTCAAGGTTACATTGCCTGAATAAGGTGTGTGCAAAACTTTTGAAAACAACGGTTGCTTAGAATGCGCTATTATTAATAAAACATAAATCACTAATAATAAAGTCCATAATGTCTCAAAAGCATTATGAATGACTGAAGCCAATTTCAGAAAGCAACGCAGCTGTTTGCAATTAAGACACACTGCCTAAAGCAAAAAAACTAAGCATTAACTGAATACCTCCTTAAAAAGAAGTATTCAATTAATGCTTACTAAAAGAAATGGGATAACCACTTCAAATATAGAATAGCTTTCCTTTATCTATTAACCATTCATGGAAGCCAAAAATTCCGCATTGCTAACAGTCTGTTCCATCCGCTGTTTCACAAATTCCATCGCTTCCAAGGAATTCATATCCGACAAATATTTACGTAAAATCCACATTCGATTACGTGTTGCTTCATCTTGAAGTAAGTCATCACGACGAGTACTTGAAGCCATAATATCCACAGCCGGATAAACTCGTTTGTTTGCCAATTTTCTATCCAGTTGAAGTTCCATGTTACCTGTACCTTTAAACTCTTCGAAAATCACATCATCCATCTTAGAACCTGTTTCTGTCAAGGCTGTTGCCAAAATAGTCAAGCTTCCTCCATTCTCAATATTACGGGCGGCACCAAAGAAACGCTTCGGCTTCTGCAACGCATTTGCGTCCACACCACCGGAAAGCACCTTACCGGAAGCCGGTTGTACAGTATTATATGCACGAGCCAGACGAGTGATTGAATCCAAGAAGATAACAACATCATGACCACATTCAACCATTCTTTTGGCTTTGTTTAAAACAATTTCTGCAATTTTCACATGGCGTTCAGCCGGTTCGTCGAAAGTAGAAGCAATCACTTCGGCATCTACGCTACGGGCCATATCGGTCACCTCCTCAGGACGTTCATCTATCAATAAAATAATCATATAAACTTCCGGATGATTGGCAGCTATCGCATTGGCAATATCCTTTAACAACATAGTCTTACCAGTCTTCGGCTGAGCCACAATAAGACCGCGTTGTCCTTTTCCTATCGGGGAAAACAAATCAACTACACGGACAGCAATATTATCATAAACCTTGGGAGACCTACGTTCTGTCAGCATGAACTTCTCATCCGGGAATAAAGGAGTAAGATGGTCAAACGGGACACGATCCCTTACTTCTTCCGGCAAACGTCCATTAATTTTATCAACTTTCACCAATGGGAAATACTTCTCTCCTTCTTTGGGCGGACGGATGGCACCTTCAACCACATCTCCTGTTTTCAACCCGAACAATTTTATCTGGGATTGGGAAACATAAATATCATCTGGAGATGTCAAATAGTTATAATCTGAAGAACGTAAAAAGCCATATCCATCCGGCATCATCTCCAACACACCTGAGCCTGTCAGAATGCCATCAAACTCATACGCCTTCTCTTGTATAGGAGCATTGGTATTATTGTTTGGATTAGCATTGGTGTTATTAATACGGGCACGGTTGCCGCGATTGGTATTAACCGGAGGATTATTCTCTTGTGAAGAAGCATTCTGAACTGGAGCTTCTACTGTTTGATTGCTTTGATTAGACGCTTGAACTCGCTTTTCTTGTTTTTCAGGCTTCGAAGAAGAAGTAAACGGGAACACTTGATCCAAAACTGATTTTGTATCTCTATGGCGGAAAACCAAACGCTTAGGCTCAGTTTCTTCTACGGTTACAGAAGGAGGCAATTCCGTTTTTGGCTCATCAGCAACAGGTTGTTGCGGAATTTCTTCCACTTCTTGAACTACCGCTGGCTGACTCTCTTTATCAAGTTTTTCTGCCTCAATTGGAGAATCAACAACTTTAACTTCTGGTTCTACTGCCTTTTTCTTTTTCTCCACAGTTGTAGAAGCAACTGGCTCTTCTACTATACCTCCTTCTGATTTCACAGTCTTGTCAACACGCTGGCGACGTTTTTTTCAGGCTTGGCCTTTGTATCAGCAGTCTCTGTCATTGGTTCTTCTACAGAATCCGGAGTTGTTTCCACTGCCGCTTTTGGTTTACGACCTCTTTTCTTTTCAGCCCTTTTCGCCTCCCTCTCTTTTTCTTTGCCAACCTGTATGCCTGCAAAAGAAATTGCTTGTTGATCCAAAATCTTATAAATCAATTCATCTTTTACCTGTGATTTTGTATCTTTAATGCCCAATTCCGCAGCTATAGATTGAAGCTCTGGAAGGAGTTTTTCATTTAACTCTAAAATGTTGTATTTTTGCATATTTTATACTAATATTCAACCTCAGCTTTTCAGTTATATCAACAATGATTTTAACCGAAGCATGAGTTTATTTCTTTTATATAATGGATAATTATAACTGATGTCGTTTATGATGCAACGAATGTACCTTGGGTACTTTGCGAAGTAAGAATCTATTTTATTTGGAAAAACGTAGATTCTAAATCGATGCAAATATACAATTTTTTCTGTTGTACAATGTTATCTGACTACTTTTTTTTTACGATTAATACTATTTTTGTAGCAGAAGTTACTTTATAACGATTATCGGCTCGCTTTCCCACAACCCAAATGATATCATTACCGCTGCACAAAAGCCATTGTTTTTCTTTTTCTTCTAAAGAATACTTATGGTCAGTATAAAAATCGCTCACTTTTTTCTTTCCGCACATACCAAACGGGACAAACCAATCTCCTTTTTCCCAATGGCGCAACGACAATGTATCTGCCAACTTTTCATAGTCAAAATAAGCTACTTTGGGATTCGTTTCAAAATGGAAATCTGGCTCGTAGGGAAGCAACTGCCATTCTATCGGATAATTCTGAAGCAATTGGGATGACTGCTCTTTCGCAAATACCAACACTTCTTGTTTGGTTTCTTTCTTTCCGATTAACAGGCAATCCCTATCTTTAATAACCCTCCATCCTGAAGGGGAATAAAATGATTTGCCTGATTCTCCATCCAAGCTGGCGAAAAGAGAAGAAACGACTTGACGGGTAAAGCCATACGGACGAAGCAATTCATACAAGATTGTCTCCGGTGCAGGATAGGAAAGTAATCGGGAAACGGATAAACTATTCTCTTTCCACAATTCCTTTTGTGCTTTCTCTATCACAGACATATATATTTCTTCCGCTGCCGCCAAATGCATTGCGGAGCGAGCTAAAGTCAATCTGACGGACGGATTCAATTGCTCCATGCCTGGCAATATATGAAGGCGTATATAATTACGCGTATATTCATCCGAAAGGTTTGTACTATCCGTCACATAATTCTGGTTCGTCAGCTCCAACCAATTCAGGACTTCTTGTCTTGAAACGCATAATAAAGGACGGACTACGTGTCCATTCTTAGGACGAATACCGACCATACCACGTATACCGGAACCACGCATCAAATTCATCAGCAAAGTTTCAACACTATCATCACGATGGTGTGCGACCGCAATAGCTTGAGCATTCAGTTTGATGCGCATCTCTTCAAACCAATCATAACGCAATTGGCGTGCCGCCATCTCTATGGATATCCGATTCTTTTCTGCAAACAAGGTTGTTGGGAAATCAATTCTATAAAACGGCACTCTTTTTTCTTCAGCGTATGCCTTGGCAAAACTTTCATCTCTTTCAGATTCTTCTCCCCGCAAATGGAAATTACAATGCAAAGCAACGCAATCATATCCCAATCTGCACAGAATATCAAGCAAAGAAACAGAATCTGCACCTCCACTTAATCCGACCAACACAACTCCGCCATTAATATCTAAAAGCTTGTGCCTATTGATAAACGAACGAACTCTATCTAACATATATAAAGAACCAAATAACAAAAACGCGAGAAAATACAACAGTACTCCTCGCGCCCTTTATTTTGAAAATATTTCTATTGATAATTATTCTTCAACACCAGCCAACTCCGGATCAATCATTATTCGACCACAATATTCACACACAATGATCTTCTTACGAAGTTTGATATCCAATTGTTTCTGAGGCGGAATCTTATTGAAGCAACCACCACAAGCATCACGTTGGATATAAACAACAGCCAAACCATTACGCGCACCTTGGCGAATACGTTTGAAGGCTTTCAACAAACGAGGATCAATTTGCGTTTCCAGCTGCTTAGCTTTGTCGCGCAAGTTCTCTTCGCTCTGTTTAGTTTCAGCGATAATCTGATCCAACTCCTGTTTTTTCTGAGTCAAGTCCGCTTTTCTGCCTTCTAAAATCTCCTTCAATTGAGCAATATCATCTTTCTTCTGAGCAATACTTTCATTGAACTCACGGATTCTTTTTTTTCAGAAAATTCCATTTCCAAACCCTGAAATTCGATTTCTTTTGAAAGATTATCATATTCTCTATTATTACGCACGTTGTCCAACTGCGCTTTATATTTTTCAATCAAACCAGTTGATTCTGAAATCTTATGCTTTTGATCATTGACAGACACTTCAAACTGTTTGATATCTGCTTGATAATTCCGCATACGAGTTTCCAAACCGGCTATCTCGTCTTCCAAATCCTGAACTTCCAAAGGCAATTCACCACGAAGAGTCCTGATTTTATCTATATCGCTCATTATCTTCTGAAGCTGATACAGCGAGTAAAGTTTTTCTTCAACTGTATACTCTTTTTCAGTTGATTGTTTCTCTGTTGCCATTCTATAAATATTTTACTGGGTTTGAATTAACATTCGACAAATACAGGGCAAAGGTAGGCATTTTTTCTGAAATTATTTCATAAAATATTTCTTTTGTACAAATCTCAGATTCATAATGGCCAATCACCGCCAATAATATACGGTCTTCCACATCATAGAAGTCATTGTATTTCGCTTCTCCTGTAATAAATATGTCAGCGCCATAATTAATGGCATCGTTGATTAAAGACGCTCCGCTACCTCCGCAAATCGCAACTTCACGGATAGGTTTGCCTATTAACGCCGAATGACGTATCGTGTCCACGTCAAACATTCTCTTTATCCGCTGAAGGAAAGCAATCTCATCTTCCTCCTCGGGGAGTTCGCCTACAATGCCCGCTCCGACTTGATCCCATGTGTTTTCCAATGGATAGAAATCATAAGCAGGTTCTTCGTATGGATGGAAAGCCAACAAAGCACGTAACACATTGGACTTTTTATATGCCGGCAGCACGGTTTCAATCCGCACTTCAGGTTCGCTGTGCAATACGCCTATTTCTCCGCAATACGGGTTGCATTCATCTGAAGCCGCCCGGAATTTCCCCTCACCAGAGACATTAAAGCTGCAAGAATCGTAGTTGCCTATGTGTCCCGCACCTGCATTTGCCAAGGCATTGCGCATGATATCCGCATGCGATTCGGGCACAAAAGTGACCAATTTCAACAACATCTGTTTCTGCGGGCTGAGCACTCGCACGTTGGTCAGCCCGAACAATGACGCCAACTTATAGTTGACACCATTGTAGGCATTGTCCAAGCTCGTATGTGCGGCATATATCACCAAGTCATGTTTACATGCCTTGATTAAACATCGTTCTATATAATTTTTCCCAGTCAGGGATTTAAACGAACGAAAAGCTAACGGATGGTGAGATATAATCAGATTACAACCCAAATCCAAGGCTTCGTCAATCACAGCTTCCGTCACATCCAAACAGAGCAAAGCCCCGCTTGCCATTTGATTGACATCCCCGACCTGCACACCACAGTTGTCATAGTTTTCCTGCAATGGAATCGGAGCGACCTCTTCTATCAGCTTTAATACTTCCTTTATCTTCACCATATTTGTACCTTATTTCAAATCTACTTTCAAATGCAATTCGTCCAATTGAGAATCGTCCAATACGCCCGGAGCATCCAACATCACGTCTCTTCCTGAATTATTCTTCGGGAAGGCGATACAGTCACGGATAGAATCCAAACCAGCGAACAAGGAAACCCAACGATCCAAACCGTAAGCCAAACCTCCGTGAGGAGGTGCACCATATTTAAACGCATTCATCAAGAAGCCAAAGCGCTCCTGCGCACGTTCTTCTGTAAATCCAAGCAATTTGAACATCTTGTCTTGCAACTGGCTATCGTGGATACGGATAGAACCACCTCCGACTTCCACACCATTGATAACCATGTCATACGCATTGGCACGAACTGCTCCCGGATCTGTATCCAACAATGGTATATCATCCGGATTCGGCATTGTAAACGGATGGTGCATTGCATAGAAACGTTGATCTTCTTCGCTCCACTCAAACAACGGGAAGTCGATTACCCACAAACAAGCAAACTTGTTCTTGTCTCTCAAGCCCAATTGTTCTGCAACATGCAAACGAAGTTCGCATAATTGCTTACGGGTCTTCATCGCATCATCACCAGACAAAATCAAAATCAAGTCGCCCGGATTAGCCCCGAACGCCTCTTTCATCTGCTGCAATACTTCTTGAGTATAGAATTTATCCACACTTGACTTAACTGTGCCATCTGCTTCCACACGAGCATAAACCATTCCTTTGGCTCCAACCTGAGGACGTTTCACGAACTCGGTCAATTGATCCAATTGTTTACGGGTATAATGGGCTGCTCCTTCTGCGCAAATACCACCGATATATTTGGCATTATCAAACACAGAGAAGCCATGTCCCTGCATGATATCCATCAATTCGACAAACTTCATGCCGAAACGCAAATCCGGCTTGTCGCTTCCGTAATATTTCATAGCGTCTTGCCATGTCATGCGCAAGAACGGCTCTTTTATCTCGATTCCTCTAATTGTCTTGAAGAGATGTTTTGCCATTCCTTCAAATGTTTCAATCACATCCTCTTGCTCAACAAAACTCATCTCGCAATCAATCTGGGTAAACTCCGGTTGGCGGTCTGCACGCAAATCCTCATCACGGAAACACTTCACGATTTGGAAATAGCGGTCAAAACCAGAAACCATCAAAAGTTGTTTCAATGTCTGAGGAGATTGGGGCAACGCATAGAATTGTCCTGGATTCATTCGGGAAGGAACGACAAAGTCACGAGCTCCTTCCGGAGTAGAGTTAACTAATACTGGTGTTTCCACTTCCAAAAATCCCTGCTTGTCCAAATAGTTGCGAACTTCAAATGCCATTTTGTGACGCAATTCCAAGTTTTTACGAACTACTGAACGGCGCAAATCCAAGTAACGATACTTCATACGCAAATCATCACCGCCATCTGTCTCGTCTTCAATTGTAAACGGAGGAGTCACTGCCGTATTCAAGACATTCAGTTCCGATACAATCAGTTCGATATCGCCTGTGGGAATGTTAGCATTCTTGCTGGAACGTTCACGCACAACACCTGTTACCTGAATCACAAATTCTCGTCCCAACTTGTTTGCTTGTTCACACAACTCTGCATTTACTTCTTGGTTGAACACCAACTGTGTTATTCCATAACGATCGCGGAGATCCACGAAAGTCATTCCACCCATTTTACGTGTTTTCTGCACCCAGCCAGCTAACTTGACAATCAAGCCTTCATCAGCTAAACGCAAATCGCCACATGTTCTTGTTCTGTACATATTATTCGTTTACTTTTGTAATCTCTATTATCCTTGCTTTTTGTATAGCCAAATCCTCATTAGCATCCTAATTTTATTCCAAAAAGCGAAATATGTTGCAAAGATAATAAATAATACTACTAATGATTGGCTTGGAAAATATTTTTATTCTTCATTTCACGGGAAATCATCACAAATATGGATTGCTTTGCCCATAAGGCACACGAAGATTTATTACCTTTGTAACAAAAAACAAATGACACAAGTCTGGATTAGTGCAGCAGGGCTCTGCGGGGCGACCATAATTGGAAGCATTTTAGGATTCATGATCAAGGAGCTGCCTCACAAATGGAACGATACAGTATTAGGATATTGCGCTGGCATCATGCTCGCGGCTTCAACCATCGGTTTGATTGTGCCGGCTTTTGAGATGACAACTCATTGGTGGCTTGTTGTCATTGGCGTCATGTCAGGAGCGTTATTCCTCAATGTGCTTGATTTGATTATCCCTCATCTACACCATATCACGGGTTTGGACAAAGAAGCGCACCGAAATAATTCCACGCTCAACCACATTCTTCTTTTCGTCATGGCTATTGCTTTGCATAAGTTGCCGGAAGGCATGGCTGCCGGCGTAAGCATGAGCGACACGGAAGGTGCATCGTGGGCGGTCAGTTTAGGCATTGCCATTCAGAACATTCCCGAAGGGATGGTTGTCATTGCACCACTACTTTTGGCTGGAATAAAACGCTTGCGCACATTCATCATATCTATCCTTATCGGCTTGCTTGAAGTAGCTGGTGTTTGGATTGGATTCGGCTTGGGCAATCTATCCATCTTCCTATTGCCGCTCATGTTAGGATTTGCCGGAGGAGCCATGCTCTATGTGACCAGTGATGAAATGATACCGGAAACGCATGCACATGGTTATGAGAAACAGGCGACCTATTCACTATTGCTTGGCTTCATGACGCTTATTCTCATTGAAAAGATATTCGAGTGAGAGAAAAGCCATTATCCACCAATTGCACAAATTAAAGGAGGAATCTCTTGCATATTTCAAGAAATTATGCGAATATTGCAAGATTGTTGAATGTGAATCACAAGTAAAATTGGCATCGAATAATAAAAAATAGCATGAAGGAAAGTGAACTAATTTTTGGAATCAGGGCGGTTATTGAAGCGATTCAAGCCGACAAAGAGATAGACAAGATATTAATACGTCGGGATTTGCAGGGAGAATTAGCAAAAGAATTATTTGACATTCTAAAAGGCAGGCTCATACAAGTCCAACGTGTCCCACAAGAGCGGTTGGATCGTTATACCCGGAAGAACCACCAAGGCGTCATTGCATTTGTCTCCGCTGTCACTTATCAGAAATTAGAAGATATTATTCCTTTCTTATATGAGCAAGGGCGTGATCCTTTTATTGTTTTGTTGGATGGCATAACCGATGTGCGCAACTTTGGAGCCATTGCCCGGACTTGCGAATGCGCCGGAGTTGATGCCATTGTGATTCCGTCAAAAGGCAGTGTCAGCGTCAATGCCGACGCCATAAAAACTTCGGCTGGAGCATTGCATATCTTGCCCGTCTGCAAAGGAAAAAGCATCCATGATGCGATTCGCTTCTTGCAGCAAAGCGGGGTAAAAGTTTACGCTGCCTCTGAAAAAGCAGCAGAGAACTATACAGAAATTCATTATGAGGGTCCGACCGCCATCGTCATGGGAGCAGAAGACACGGGTGTTTCCTCTGAAAACCTGAGGATTTGTGACTCCATGATTAAGATTCCGCAGTTCGGGACAATCGGTTCTCTCAATGTTTCTGTCGCTTCATCCATTTTGATTTATGAAGTGGTTCGTCAACGGATGAACCAATCAAAATAACACTATTAAACATCTAAAGACATGAAAAAAGTAATTGCGACAAAAATGCACCAGCTGCAATCGGTCCTTATAGCCAAGCTATCCAAGTAGGAAACATGTTGTTTGCATCAGGCCAGTTGGGCTTGATTCCTGAAACAGGCGAGTTCCCTGAAGGAGGAGTAAAAGCCCAAACAGAACAATCTTTCAAGAATGTGAAAGGTATCTTGGAAGCTGCTGGATATACTATTGACGATGTTGTCAAAACGACCGTGTTCTTAGCAGACATGGGTGATTTTGCAGCCATGAATGAAGTATATGCTTCTCAATTCAATGCTGATTTTCCAGCTCGCTCTGCCGTTGCTGTCAAGACTTTGCCAAAGAATGCTTTGGTTGAAATCGAGATTGTGGCAGTAAAAGCATAAACAAAGAGACAGAACAAAGCAGTAGATTCTGCTGACAAAGCTATCTAAAGCGGTGTGTCAAATAGTTATTTTGGCACATCGCTTTTATATTCCATACGATTATGCCGTATACACAGGAGTTGGCAAGCAATGAAAAACGCCGTTCAAACATGGATAAAATGTGTCGAAAAAACATACCGTTGTTTTTTCAAAAACATCACGAGGAATTTTGAAAACGTCCAATGTTTTTTCAAAAACGTCCAATGTTTTTTCAAAACAACGGTATGTTTTTGAGAGCAAGATTATGAGCTTCTATTTTTCCCCTTTTATCGTCATCTACCATAACTTTCCCCTATTTTATTACTATCAAATCTTAGGAATTCTGAGGCCAAACAAAAATAATTATTATCTTTGCGAATAGCTAATCTATAAAAACTAATTATGACAAACAGACGTAACTTTTTAAAGAGCTTATCCGTCTTGACGATGGGTGGCATTGCAAGCCAAGGAATATTGACTTCATGTACTCCTGCTTCTAATAAAGCAGCTGAAACAGCGACTACTGCTGTAAAGAAAAAATCGGATTACAGACCTATTCATTAGGTCAGGAATTGCTGAAAGATATCCCAACAGGATTGAAGCGTTTGGCTGAAATGGGATATAGCGAATTGGAAATCTTCGGTTATCAAGATGCTACTGGCAAATTCGGTGATTATTCCAGAGAGAACCAAACTTTCGTGGGTGCAAAAGAATACAAACAAATGGCTGAGGATGCTGGCTTAGTCATCAGCAGTTCCCATTGCAACCCGACTATTTGGGATTATAATCCGAAGAATGCAGCCAAATTTGACGAATTCTGGAAAAAGGCAGTGGATGTCCATGCAGAATTAGGCGTTCAATATTTGGTTCAACCTGGACTTCCTACAGTAGAGAACGAAGATGAGGCAAAGAGAGTTGCTGAAGTGTTCAACCGCGCCGGAGAAATCGCAAAGGCTGCTGGAATCAAATGGGGTTATCACAACCACAACTGGGAATTTGTTCCAGTTCCTGCTGGTAAGGCAAAACCTGAATATGCAAAGAATCCTTGGCGTTCCAAAGGAACTCCTATTCAAGAGCTGTTCATCACCAATACAGATCCAGACAAAGTAATGTTTGAGTTGGATGTTTATTGGACAGTCATGGGACAGAACGATCCAGTAGAATGGATGGAAAGATTCCCTGACCGCATCAAATTATTGCATATCAAAGATCGCTGGGATTTGGGCGGTTCAGGCATGATGAACTTTGAGAATATTTTCAACACTGCCAACAAGAATAGCATTTTGGCTTTCTACGTTGAATTGGAAAGTGACAAGAAAGGTCGTCCTCAATTCGAAGGTGTTGAAATGAGTGCTAAATATTTGAACGAAGCTCCTTTTGTCAAATAAGCAGTTTATCCTCTCCAAATAAAGGGCTGTGCCAAAATCAATATTTGATGCAGCCCATTTATGGTGCGTCAGAATTGGTAAAGAGTCAAATGCTAAGGTTGAATCCCGAAAGCAACGAAGCTGTTTGCAAGTCTGACGCATTAGCTTTAACCTTCCACTACCCGACTCTGCAAAATCTTCGAATGAGGAGGAACGCTGTGTGTCAACCAAATATTACCACCAATAACTGACCCCTCTCCTATCGTTATGCGCCCCAAGACAGAAGTGTTGGAATAAATCGTGACATTATCTTCTATAATCGGATGGCGTGGCACATCTATCGGCAATCCATTATCATCCAAAACAAAGCTCTTCGCACCTAAGGTCACTCCTTGATATAAACGGACATGATTCCCGATAATAGCAGTCTGACCAATCACCACTCCAGTTCCATGGTCAATGGCAAAGTACTCGCCAATCTCTGCTCCCGGATGAATATCTATTCCAGTCTTTGAATGAGCCACTTCAGTTATCATGCGGGGCAAAACCGGAATGCCCAACTTGTAGAGTTCATGTGCGACTCGCTGATAAAGCATGGTGAAAATTGCCGGATAACAAAAGATGATTTCACTGACACTCTTGGCAGCCGGGTCTCCGTCCAACATCGCTTTCACATCCGTCGATAACAAATACTTGATGTGCGGAATCTTATTGATGAAAGCCACCGTCAGTTCGGATGCACGACCCTTGACCGGTAATCCTTCTTCCTTATCGTCAAACTGCAAACTGCTCTCAATTTGTTCAAGAAGCAAGTCATAAACTTCTTCTATATAAACACCGATATAATAAGGCAAGGACTCCTCTTTAATCTCCTGCTCCTCGCCAAAGAAACCCGGGAAGATGATAGAGCGCAAGAGAGACATCACCTTCTTTATCTTATCGACAGAAGGCGTCGGCTTCTGATGCAAAGGAATATATTTATATTCCGGCACATGGACAGCCGACAACTTCACCACATTCTTTTGTATCTCTTTTAATACATCACTTCTATTCATAAATCAATGGTCCCACGCTGGGTCATATTTTATAAATTTCTTTGAGCCGTTAGTCAAGCCCATATAGATGATTCCGTCAATGGCAAACATGAACATATTATTGAAACTTCCCGTTGAAAGCAAGCTGCCAAAAGAAGTAAGCTGTTTGCTCCAAACATTATTAACAGGGTCAAACGCCCACATGGTAAAGTCTGTATCTAAAGCATACAACTTGTTACTGCATAAAACGCCTCTCAAAATTCCTTGAGCCGTTGTCGGACAAGCTGATTGCTCCTCCCAATGGAGAAAATCGGATGACGACCATAAAGATTTGCTATAAGAAACACCAGTCAAATGGTTTCCTGTCAAGCCCAAGCCCACATAGGCTTTTGAACCCATCATGACAGCTACGCTGTTCATTTGCTGCTCCGGGAACTCTGTTTTCAAAGTATCCCAAACTTGCTGGTTCCCATAAAAACGGAATACTCGCATATTCATCGTGTCGGCAGAACTTCCTCCGAAGTAATAGGCGACATTGTCCAACGCTAATCCGGAAGCTCCATAAAGAGCCGGAGACTCCTGTTTCGGATCAAGCAGGATCCATTCATTTCGTCCTACTGAATAATAAGAGAAGGCGTTTGACACTTTGTCATCATCTGTCCGACCACCAAGACTCAATATAGAGAATGGATTCAATGGGACAAAAGCCGCACCCTTCACCTTCTCCTTAGCTGGAGTCTTCATCGACCAACTATTTGCCCGGATATCATACGAAACGAGTTGGGAAGATCGCTCCCCGCCTAAATCTCCGCCAAATACATATCCTATACCATTCAGCACACAGAAAGAGGCTTCGGTCACACTCTCACCAATATAATTCGGCAATGTTGCAACCACATCCGGAGTCCTGACTTTCCTCACTTCTCCATAAGAAATGGCTTTCGTGTTCTTTGCATAAGCTGCCACATAATAGGTTGTTCCTCCACGCAATCCTTCGATTATTCCTCTAATGACTGTGTCTTTTTCGTTATAGGTCGATAAATAATTCAGCTCTTCCACTGTCGGGGATTCGCTTTCTGACCAACAGAACCCTGCATCAACTATATCGGTTTCTCCTCGATCCAAAATAGCTCCGCTTACTCTGAGTACACCATCCAATACGTCATTTGCCTTAATCTCTGAAGTCGTCACTGTAGGAGCTTGGCTTCTTACAATCACTTTGATTGCGCTCTCACCGTCGCCACTATAAACTGTCCCAAAGGAATTGGCCGCATAGGCACGCACATAATAGGTCGTCTGCTGATTCAAATGACCTAATACTTGATACATGACCGAATCATTTGTGATTTCACAAGGAACGATTGTCGTGACAGAAGCGTCATCATCCAAGGACGGAACCGGTTGTGTTGAGCTATAACAGAATCCGCTTTCCGTGATTTCCGAATCGCCTGTCGTGCGCAAGATTGCCTGAACCGTCGCGGACGTGTAATCTTTTGCCACCATTGCAATTGAAGAGAATACCGGTTTTCCCGAAGGAGTCACAAACGATTGCACCTCTCCTTTTACCGTGCCAAACGGATTGGTCATATATGCCCACGCATAATACTTGGTTTCCGGTTTTAAGCTGCCGACCGTCTGAACGAATGAAGAATCTTCCCCAATCGAAGCAATCGCCACTTTGCGGGGAGATGGATCCATTTCAGATGTTGCCACATATACACCCTTCTCCTTGATTTCCCCTTCGCCGGCATCCAAGACTTTTCCGCCCAACGAGACAGAAACCGCACGGATATTCCCTGGTTTGCAACGTTTGGACAATTCCCAATCCGGAAGTTGTCGTCACATTCAATTCTTCACCATAACTGATTCCTTTCTTATTCATCGCAAAAGGACGGATATGATAGGTTTGGTTGGCTTTCAAGTTGCAGGCTGTTGCCACATATTCGCCCAATCCTTTTCCGGCAACCGCAGTATCTCCTGCTTCAAGCGTCGCATTGCTGTCTAAGCTCCAACATACACCATACTGTTCGACAGGCAATCCGTTTGAACTGACCACCTCCGCTTGGATGGTCACGCTCGTCGCACTTCTCTTCAACTTGTATTCTGCAGAAGTTCCCGTCAACAAGCGCACTTGAGGAGGAGCTGCATTCCTTACATCCGTGGACATATCCGGATCTTCCACACAACTCATCCAGTTATATACAGTTCCTATCGCACAAATAAGAAATAAGAATATATTTTTCCTCTTCATTCCGTTTTCTTTCCTTTAAAAAACAAACCCACACCCGCACTCACATCTACATATTTGAAGTTGATTGTGCTACATCCTGCATTGACATAAGCAGGACCAAAGTTTAAACATCAATCCCAAATCGGCTGCCACACCGGCATAAGATGCGTCCAAATGTTTCGCCCATGCACTATTGGCATCTTCAGCCGTTTTCGGGTCGACTATCCGATATTCATACAGGACTTTACGGTCGCCATATCCCAAACCGATAGAAGTATACAACCAATTCGCACATTTCACTACCATTCCACCTGTTAGCGAATAACAATTCTTCTTCTTTTGGTTGGTGAAATAGTATATCTCATCTGCCGTAGCATTCCCATTAAGCAGTTGTCCTCCGTTTTGGTCGTTACATTCTGCTGTATGGTTGTCAAATGCCATATTCGTACTGAAACGCATATACCATCCGAGTCCTCTTTTCACGCCACCAAACAAGATTCCATACGGAGCCTCGATTGAATATTGATATCCCACGAAGAAGTGCATCTTCTCCTTGAAAGCATCCTTGTCCTCTAATTGGTTCCCGTCCATCTCCAAGTCCACAAAACGGCGGGCACGCTCTAACTTGTCCGACCAATAAGCGGCGAGCTCTTCGCTGGCTGGTGCTCCGATTCCCTGTTTATAATAGACAATCAGTTGACTCATAGCAGTCGTGTCCCGCTCTGTCCCGCGGACATTCAGGCAGTTCAGACATTTATTCATCAAGCTGCGCATCGAAGGACGCATCGTTTGATTGTCCAACCAAATCTTCGTCAGCTGATTGATGCTGTACGCATCGCAATAAGAAACACCTTCTTCATACCAAATCTTCGCATCTTGATAATCTTGCCGCGCCATCGCCTCGTCACCTTTACGGTTATATTCCGTCTGTTTTTGAGCATAAGTCCATAATGGCAACAACATACTTATTATGCAGATCCAAATCGTTCTCATATTTCATCAATAATAAGTGGCTCCACGAGTAATCAGCTCCCCATCGGAACCATATATATCATATAAATTATCATCTCTTTGAAAAGCTCTTCCATTTTCAGCCTTGCCGACGCTCAAGTATTTACATGGAATCACTTCCTTTGCGTTTGCGTCAATCACACCATAACGACCTGTCGTTTTTTTGCGGACAACTGTAAACGAACCAAATTGCATCATCTCAACATATTGTAATTTACGCTCCTCGATTCGCTGCTTTTCCCACTGTTGATCGCAATCTATTTGCAAACGTACCACATCTTCTGTTATTTTCAAACTTTTTGCCTTCGAAAGTTCTTTCGAAGCACCCGCAAAATCTTTCTGCGCCATCTTCTCCTTTGCAGAAGCCAATAGTTGCTGATAAGTCGCATCGTCGGATACTTTCTCCACCGTCTTTAGCTTCGTTTCCGGCTTCTCGCCTTTCGCAGGGACAGCAGCTGGAGTTCCCGCTTTCTTTGCCAGAACCTCTTTCGTTTTTTCTATCGGAGAATTTGAAATTCCCTCGGCTTGCTTTCCTGAATCTTTGCCGACTAATTTTTCATTTCCTGCCGATATATTATCCGATTCAACGCTATCTATTTTCTCATGTGGAACTACTGCCGGTTGCTTTTCTTCAGGTTGCTGGGGTTTCACTACAGCCACAGGAAGTGGGCCTGAAGGTTGCTTTTTCTCTTTCCATTCCCATACAGCGGCAACAACACCACCCAAAACCAATAAAGCCACAAGATAGTACACTATCAGCTTATGATTTCTCTTTTTCTTGGACTCTTTTGGCTTCTCATCGGCAGGGCTCTGTTTTTCAAGATTCGCCCCTGTCGTGTCCACTATCGTTTCATCCTCTTCTCGGCCGGAATCTTCCGTATTATACAACAAGGTCGTCTCGTCTTTCTCGTTTTCACCCACTTTTACTTCCGGCTTCCGCACTTTGTTCTCTATCTTTTCACAAGAAGAGAAATCCAACGCGTCCATCATCTCCGCAATGCTCTGATAGCGGTTGGCAGGAATAATCTCCATCGCTTTCAAGATGACCTCTTCCGTCCGGGGCGATATGGCAGGATTCAATTCTCGTGGATGAACCAAAGAACGGGTCGCCCTCAAGATAGACTCTGTCGGGATTTTGCCTGTCAGCAGGTTATACATCGTCGCTCCTAATGAATAAACATCAGGACAAGGAGAAAAGGACTGGATACCTTCGTTGTCATATTGCTCAATGGAAGCAAAACCTTTAGAAAGAGTAAGCATCGTCGTGCTGGTCTCTTGTTCCCCCACGTCATAACGCTTGCTCACTCCAAAGTCTATGAGACGGGCATTGCCCTCTTTATCTATCAGAATATTGCTCGGTTTGATATCCAAATGCAATATATTCTTTTTGTGGACAAACTTCAAAGCCTCCCCGATTTGATAAATATAGCGGAGCACTTGTGGCTCGGGCAGCATCCCTTCATGCGCCAATTTGTCTTTAAGCGAATCACCTGGAATATACTCCATCGCAATATAGGCAGTGTTGTTTTCTTCAAATACTTCCAACACGTTGACGATATAAGGATGATGGACTTCGGAAAGGATTTTTGCTTCCTTAATCAGCTTTTCCTTGAATTTGTCGAACAACATTTTCCCAGTGTCCGAATGGACTTTTACAGCCAACGATTGCGGGTCACGCAGACAGTAGTCCTTAAAAAAGTACTCTTTTATGCACACCGGCACTTCTGTCCGCATTGCGCCCAAAGCGCCCTTCACTTCCGTATACCATACTCCTTTGTATGTTATTCCAAAACCACCCTGACCTATAGCTTGTGTGAGTTTGTATTTTCCTTTTTGAAGTAAATATCCGTTTGGCAAATTCATACGTGACAAATGTTGTTTCTCGTTTTTTTAATTTGCCAAAAATACACTATTTAAATAAAAGAATAAAGAAATGCATGAATATTTTTCGAAAAACTTGTTTTCTTTTGTGAAGAATCTACCGGAATTAGATAAAAAGAGAAATTATCCTTGCTATCCGACAAACATTTTTCCATCAGTTTTTCTTTTATATCAGGTATTATGTTATCCGTAAAAATCTGTTCCAATTCATCATCGCTGAAGCTCTCGACAACACCGTCCGAACACAACATGAAACAATCCCCTTCCTTTATGTCTTTCAACTCTGCCACTTCCGGCTCTGCGGAATGGTTCGAACCTTGAATCGCACGCAAAATGACGTTTTTCTGCGGGTGGCGACGAGCTTCATCAGGCGTGATACGTCCCATCTTCACCCATGAATTCACCAAGGAATGGTCTTCCGTGCGGAAAACAATCTTACCATTGCGGAACTGATAAATCCTGCTGTCGCCAATATGGGCAGCCCAGACCGATTCATCGCCCACATAGAGCATAGTCATAGTTGTGGCCATACCTTTTGCATCCGGATGGGACTCGGCATAGTCATCAAAACGTGTTTCAACATATTGGATGGATTTCCGGACAAACGAGGCATCCGGCTCCCTTTTCAGGAACGTTCGGAAAAACGTATGCATGACTTCGCATGCCATGTTGCTTGCCACCTCGCCTTTGTCTGCTCCGCCTACTCCGTCACACACCAAAAACAGCTTGTCAGACGCAGCAGCCTCTTCAGACAATGGGAATATACAATCCTCGTTGTTTTTCCGTCTCCCTCTGTCACTTACTCCTAATGGTTTTCCTAACGTTATACTCATAGCTCCCTGTTTTTACACTTGGAAACGAAGAACGGTGTGCCCGATAACGATTTCGTCGTTGTTGTTCAAGACGACCACCTCTCCTTTTTCTAAGTAGTTGCTATTATATAACGTATGATTCTTACTATTATTATCCGAAAGATAATGTTTATAGCTTCCGTGCTCATCCTTTTTCACTTCGATACGGATATGTTCACGGCTCATCGACCTGTCTGCCGTCTCTATCATCAGTGTTGCTTTGGAAGCGGAGGACTTCCTGCCTATGACTGAAATTCCTTCCGGAAGAATGAAGGATTGCTGCGGGGTTTCAGGAGCGGGAAGAACCATTATCCTCCCTCTCTTTTCAACCAAAGGATTGACCAAGACAGTATCGGGTTCCTCTGACTCGGTCTTTTTGTCTAATACTAACGACACAGGAATGGCTTGCCTGCACTTAGGGCACTTGAATGAAGTAAGCCCGAGGGGAAGTTTCCCCTCGTCTACTTTCAATCCTACTTGACAATATGGACACTTTATCGAAATCATATTATAAATGAGATATCTGCACCTTCTACTTCAATCGATAAATTACTGTCCATACCAGCATCCCATCCCATTACAGAGTCATCGGACATCGTAATGAAATCCATACTATCGGCTTGTACGTCGTCAAGCATTACGGCATCTAAAATGCCATCGTCCCCATCTACATCCACCACTACGGCATCTGCCAACAACGGAGCTTCCTCCGGGCTATCCAAAGTGACGAACGTATAATCATTCTCTTGCATAATACACTTCCTTATTCGTTAGTTATTATCCCTGATGCAAAAGTAAAAAAAGGATTTTTCTTGACAGCCGATTCGGAGCCCTTATAATCAAACAATTGGGATTTATGTACAAAAGGTATGCTTTTATATTACAAGTCATCATCTACCCATTTTGCCTGACAGCTGGGAATAGGACACTGTTTTTTGTTTTTCAGTGACTCCCATGGGATTTCCCCCAAGAAAGTCCCGCATTTCGGACAGACATAATCTATCTTGAATTGATTGTTCAACTCCTGCAATTGGCGGGGAATCTTAGCGGATTGGCGTGCCCCCATATAGATGCCGCCGACAGGTGCCAGAACCGCCAATGCCAAACAAGTCATCATCCACGAATGGGAACCCTGTCCTGACCCGATAATCATACCCACGATTCCCGGCAAGGCAAAGGGCAAGGATTGGAACAATCTTGTCTTAAACTGATTGGACGACTGGATTTTCACCTTTTCATTTATATAATCGTCATACGTTTTTTGAGCCTCTTGAATTCCTCGCTATAATCATTCTTGCTCTTTAGCAAATCAGAAAATTGGACGATACAACCATCTCCTAGGCGGATTTGATCGGTCGGGGTCACTCTCTTCTTGACTATTTGCGCTCCGTTGACATAAGTTCCGTTCGAGGATCCGAGGTCTTCCAGCATCCAGAACCCATCTTCCCCATGAACCAACCGCGCATGATGACGGCTTACATGTGCATCATCAACCACATAATCATTATCTTGAGCTTTCCCTATCGTTATTATCATCATCAACCCTCTTCTTCTTTAATATTATCAGTATTCTTCTCTGCTTCTTGTTCCAGCATCTCTTTCAATCCTCTCAGCGGGTCTTTAGATATCCCTAATTCATGAGGCTTGCCATCATGACCTAACAGTACCAATTTCTGCTTTGGCAAATTAATTTGCAGGATATGGTTTTTGTTAATGATATGGCTTTTCCCCACACGCATCAAGGTTTCATTACTTCCAGCCACCTGTTTCTCCAGCAACTCCTCTATTTTTCCGATATTAATGGCAAATGTGAACATTATGCCATTAGACAACAGTAATTTCGTATAATTCCTATCCGCCTCAAAATAGAGTATTTGGCCTATCTTAATACGAAGCAGTTCATCTCTCGTTTTTATTATCAAATATCGGTCCATTTGCTCTTTCTTTTTATTTCACAATTTAAGAGGCAAAAGCAACATGCCTGCCAGCCCATTGCTTTTGCCTCACAAAGATACGGTTTTATTTTCAATCTGCGCCAATTCATTCTTAATTTATCACAATCCCTGTCAGCCGCGTAAGACCAGCAAAGGTGTATTCGTGTGGAATAACATTCGCCTTGCCAAGCTTGGATTGAACATCCGTGCCAACAAGCTCCTCTTGTAATTGGTCAAGGCTATCAGATTGATTTGTTTGTCCCGTACAAACTTTTCTATGGCAAGTAGCAAGTCGCCATCGTCCAGCACCGTGAATGAGATGAGAGCATCCGGATATTGTTTCTTGAAGTAGTTTTGAGCACCGCTCAGGCGGATTTCATTCCATTCATCCTTGCTGGTGGAGATATTGAACAAATGAATGTTTATCTGATAGTTCTTCATTATCTCCATGAAGTGTTCGAAAGCTACCAAATCCTTTTGGGAGAAGGAAGTGGCAAAGGCGACATTCTTTATCTCTGCCAAGGAAGAGTATGGCACATCCTCCGGAATGGCGAATATAGGAGCTTTGCTCATGTCTATCACTTCCCCTGTCACACTGCCAATCAAATCCAGCTCTTTCCTGTCCTTTCCCCTTGTGCCCATAAAAATGACATCAGGATGGTACTCACGGCAGTAAGCAATGATTTCTTCTTCCGGCAAGCCTTCACGCAAGACATAATCATACTTCACCTTCGGCAACTTCCCTTCAGACATTCTTTTATCTATCTCGCCACACAGCGATGAAATGTCCTTTTGTATCCTTTCCATCGTCATCCGGGCAGCTTCCTCGTTCGTTTGGTAAGCCATGGTGTCACTCAGAGGAATCGCTGACGGCGTGTATGGAGTATAATAGGAATGCAGGATCATCACCTCCGCGCCGATTTGGGAAGCATGATTGATGGCAAACATGCAAGCATTCATGGAATAGTCAGAGAAGTCAACAGGAACAAGAATCCGTTTTTCCGACCTTTCGTCCTCTTCTTTCTTCTTTATCTCCTCGTTTTTCTCCTCTATCCAGGAAGTTTTCTTCTATCACTTGCAGAGCCCGTGGCAAATCGCTTTCTTTAATTCTGACACGTACTCCCGCAGATATCACTGGCTGAATTTGATTCACATTATGTATGTAGACCTCAATTCCTTCCGATTCCAAAATCATTTTCAGCATCTGAGCTTTCTCAAATGTATGAATAGCTAATGTTATCAACTTTTCTTCCATATCACTACATTTTTAAAGGTTTACGAATACATATTATCTAACACAATCCTAAAGCAGAGGAGCATAAAGACAAAAAAACCCAAAGCAACGTTTATCTAAAGATACAATTGCCCTGGGATTTAAATACAGATAAATACTTTTTCTCACGCATGACGTGCAGCAGCATCTTGAGCTTCCGCTAAAATCTGCATAGCACGTTCAAAAATTGTTGTATCATCCAACACAACCAAACCACCGTCTGGACCTGGTTCGATGTGGATACCACAGCTTTTGCCGTCCTGGAAGTTCTGTCCACCAAAATAATTACGAACTGTTTCCACAGACAGGCCTAACTCATCTGCAATACGATGTGTACTACCATCTGGCAAACTATCTTTAATCTTACGAAGTTCATTAAAAGTGATTGTCTTTGTCATGGCTTACCTTTTTTTTTTGAGGTTAATACTCTGTTATTTTTATACCGCTAACTTACACATTATGTTTGTAACAAACAAATTATTTCACAACATTATCCCTTATTTGTGTTATGTTTTATAACATAACGGTATAACATATATGATTTTGAATAGTATAAAGGTTCGTGCAACGATGAAATATAAAGGTAAAAACAAGCCCTTCACTTCATCCGAAGCAAAGGGCTTGTTTTTTAGTTCCGAAACCGGACTTATATTATTTGCCAAAACGTTCTTTCAGTTTTGCCAACATATCTCTTGTCATGCCGTCCAAATCAAATTCTGGCTTCCAGCCCCATTCTTCACGAGCGCAAGAGTCATCCAATGAATTTGGCCAAGAATCTGCGATAGATTGGCGCAACGGGTCAACTTGGTATTCCATTTCAAATCCCGGAACATATTTCTTGATGCTGTTGTAAATGATTTCCGGATCGAAACTCATAGAAGCGATGTTGAAAGAGTTGCGATGTATGAATTTTGCTGGATCAGCTTCCATGATTTCGATAGCTCCACGCAAAGCATCTGGCATATACATCATATCCATGAATGTGCCGGCAGAAATCGGGCAAACGAATTTTTCGCCTTTGGCAGCAGAATAGTAGATATCAACTGCATAGTCAGTTGTTCCACCTCCCGGAGGTGTCACATAAGAAATCAAACCTGGGAAACGAACGGAACGAGTGTCTACACCGAAACGAGTGAAATAATAATCGCTCAACAATTCACCGGAAACTTTTGTAACGCCGTACATGGTGCGAGGACGCTGGATTGTATCCTGCGGAGTCTTGTCATGAGGAGTATTCGGACCAAAAGAACCGATGGAGCTTGGAGTAAACACTGCAGTGTGCTTTTCACGCGCAATTTCCAACACATTAAAGAGTCCTCCCAAGCCGATTTTCCATGCCAACTGTGGCTTAGCTTCTGCCACTGCTGAAAGCAAGGCTGCCAAGTTATAGATTGTGTCGATGTTATATTTATCGACAACTTCAGCGATTTGCTGCGCATTAGTGATATCAACAACAGCAGATGGACCTGATTCCAACAATTCGCCCTTAGGCTCTGCTCCTGGGATATAACCAGCAACCACATTTTCGCCGCCATAAATACCACGCAATTTCATGGCCAACTCTGAACCAATCTGACCGGTAGAACCGATAATTAAAATTCTCTTCATCGTTTTTTTGAGATTTTAAGTTTTTGCTTTTTTGATGAAGCAAAGGTATATCTTTTTTTACTTATAAGGAATATTTTCCTCTTAATTTATTTACTATTTGAAAAGATTTTCACTCAAGAGCGACCTCTCGCCAAACTCCTTTCACCAATTCACATGTGTTTTTATATCCTGCCTCTTTCAAAAAGTCAAAAGCGGCCTCTCTTCCATCGTTTACCAAATCGGGATAATGGCAGTCCGAATTGACCATGACGGGGATATTTCGTTCTTTCAGACATTTGAGGAAGGCCTGATGCGGGAAAAGTTCTCTTTTCTTGACATAGTTCTTCGTGTTGACCTCAACCATGAGTCCTTTCTCTTGAATCAAGTCCAAACAATTGAAGAACTCTTTCTTATACCATTCGGCATCCAACGAAAAACCGGGGAATCTCTGCCCGTTCATATAAATCTTATCCAAATGGCCAACCACATCAAATCCGCCTGCTTCGACCATCTCACAAGAGGACTGATAGAAATGGCGGACTACCTTCCGGATGTCACCCCCATAATATTCCTCCGTGCTTATTTTGAAAGCATCGTAAAATCCGTCTATGCACATCATGTTTTCCTCTTCCAAAGGCATTTGCAAAGGCAAGTAATGGATGGAGCTAATGCGGTAATCCAATGGCAATTCCTGGAAATAGGGAATCGAGGCGTTGTATGTCTTGTCCAAGAAGTCTATCTCCAAGCCACAATAGATTTCCAACTTGTCCGCATATTTCTCTTTGAGCCTTCTTATTTCCGCCAAGTATTCGTTCATGTCCTCCTTGGACATATTCCAAAATGTCTCGAAAGGAAGTGGAGAATGCGAGGAGAAGCCATAAGCCCGGAAACCATTCCGGATGGCGAATTTCACAAAATCTTCCGGGAAACTACGTCCATCGCAAAAATCGCAATGGCTATGATAGTTACTGTATTGCATAGGTGAAAGTACAGGATGATAAAGCTATATATTAAACACAAAAAAAGAGATTGCTCGGTTTGAATACCAAGCAACCTCTTCTCAATTATAGGGTGATTATTTAATTACACCTAATTCTTTTCCAACCTTGATAAATGCAGCAATCGCTTTGTCCAAATGTTCTTTTTCGTGACCTGCTGAAAGTTGAACACGGATGCGGGCTTGTCCCTTCGGAACTACTGGATAATAGAAACCAGTTACATAAATGCCCTCTTCCTGCATCTTAGCAGCAAAGTCTTGTGACAATTTAGCATCGTACAACATAACTGCGCAGATAGCTGACTGGGTCGGTTTGATGTCGAAATCTGCTGCCAACATCTTTTCACGGAAATAAGAAACGTTGCCCATCAACTTGTCGTGCAAAGCATTGCTCTCTTTCAAAATCTTGAACATTTCCAAGCTTGCACCTACGATAGCAGGAGCTACTGAATTAGAGAACAAATATGGACGTGAACGCTGGCGAAGCATATCGATGATTTCTTTCTTACCTGTTGTGAAACCACCCATGGCACCACCGAATGATTTTCCTAATGTTCCTGTGAAGACATCCACACGGCCGTAGCAGTTGAATTGTTCAGCAACACCGTGGCCAGTCGGACCAACAACGCCGGCTGAGTGTGATTCGTCCACCATTACCAATGCGTCGTATTTTTCTGCCAATTCGCAAATCTTATCCATTGGAGCTACATTACCGTCCATAGAGAACACACCGTCTGTAGCGATGATGCGGTGACGCTGAGCCTGGGCTTCAATCAAGCAACGTTCCAAATCTGCCATGTCAGCGTTGGCATAACGATAACGTTTAGCCTTGCACAGGCGGACACCGTCGATGATAGAAGCGTGGTTCAATGCATCGGAAATGATTGCATCCTCGTCGGTCAGCAGCGGTTCGAACAAACCACCGTTTGCATCAAAGCAGGCAGCATATAATATTGTATCTTCGGTCTTGAAATAATCAGAGATAGCAGCTTCCAGCTGTTTGTGCAAATCTTGAGTTCCACAAATGAAACGAACAGAAGACATACCGAAGCCACGGGCATCCATTGCCTGTTTTGCAGCTTCGATCAATCGTTTGTTGTCAGACAAACCTAAGTAGTTATTGGCGCAGAAGTTCAAAACATCACTTCCTGCATTCACTTTGATATCCGCACGCTGCGGGGTTGTAATGATTCGTTCGTTTTTATACAAACCGGCAGCTTGGATATTTGCCAATTCAGTTGCCAAGAACTCTTTGAATTTTCCGTACATATTATTCTTTGTTTTAAAGTTAATTATGAATCAAGATTCAAAAAACTTAAGTCCATCAGGTTTCTTGGATATAGATTCAAGTTCTGTTTTTTGTTTACAAACACAAAGTTCGTGTTTTTTTTAGAGATAGCAAAGGAAAAAGATGAAAAATCAATCTTTCTCTGCCAACCACTGCTCCAACAGTTTACAATACTTGTCATTTTGCTCAACAAACGGCATGTGTCTCGCACCGTCAAAGAGTTCCCAACGGGCATCCTTCAGATGGTCATACATTGTTTTTGCCACCAACGGAGTACATAAATCGTTGGTGCCACTGATAATCAAGCAAGGCGCATCAATTTCATGCAAACGGTCTGTGTAGTCAAAATCTTTCAATGTTCCCATCGGCGAGAATTCGTTGGGTCCCCAACCATAGAGATAGGATTCTGTCCCGACCTTCTTAGGACGGCGCAAACATTCCGGGCTGTTCTCATCAACTTCGCCTGCACAATGGAGCAGCATAAAGTGGGCATTCGCCCGTTGATAAGCTTCCCCGCTGAAATCGTTGGTCCGTTCAGCTTCTGCAATCGCAGCCTGGTCCTCTTCCGGCATGAAAGAAATCAAACGGTGCTGTTCATGCCCCCAAAGCCAGCTGGCGGAAAGCGTGCTCGACAAGATGGCTGATTTGACCCCTTTTGGCTTTTTGTCAATCACATAGGCAATCAAGAGCATTCCGCCCCATGATTGTCCCAGCAAATGGAACTCGTCCAGTTGCAAGTGTTCACGCAGGGCTGTCAATTCGTTCACCCACGTTTCAGGCGTCCACAATTCCGGATGGCCTTCCACGAATGAGTTACCGCATCCCAACTGGTCATACGAGATGATTGCCCTTCCGGACTCCGCCAAACGGTCCAACACTTCAAAATAATTGTGAGAACTTCCGGGGCCTCCGTGCATCAACAGGAGTGGCTTCTTGCCATCCCTGCATTCTCCGGCTATCCGGTAATAAGTCTTATAGCCCATGAAAGGCATATAACCGTCTCTTATCTTCATTGTCTCTATTTCTTTTATTATATGATTACTTATCTTTTCATCGATTATAAGGAACGTATGGGGCATGCTGCACATTCAATGTTTTAGGCAACCAAACCCGGTAACGTTGCGCTTTGTCCCATGTGTTTCCTGCCGATGCGAAATCGCAGAAATAAACCGGTTTGGCAGCTGCATTACCTTCCAGATCCGTGCCCAAGACCAAAGGGGCAGTGAACGCCAACCATGCAAAACCGGGGGCTTTCACAGGGGTAAGATCAACATACCCGTCCTTACTGACAATAACTGACGTTTCGTCAATATATCCATCGTTGAAACGACTGTCCCGCGCCAACACTATTGGACCACGCACAATAGCCTGCGCTCCGTCCTGTTCAACCAACCGGGCACGCAAATCGAGTTGGATGGTTATTCTATCGCCTTTCTTCCATTTACGGGTTATCGGCAAATAGGCACCCGGCAACGTCTCTTTTTCAGCCTTTCCATTCACGGAAACAATGGTCTGCTTGCTCCAAGCCGGGATACGCAACGCAACCGTGAAATCCGCCTCTTTTGCTGGTTCCACTTCTATTTCTATCTTATCCGTTGCCGGATAATCTGTCATCTGTTTTAACAAGACGCTTTTCTTGTTCGGCAAAGTCCATTCCAGTTCCGATGGGGCATAAAAGTTTATGTGCACCGTTTCCTTTTCTACCTGGTATGCAAACTGCGGAATCATGGCAAAAGCCCTTGGACCGTTGGCATTGCAACAATTGATGTGCATTCCACACTGCTCCTCTCCTTCATGCCGGCAACCTTCCAACGGACTGTATTTGGCAATCTGCGAAGCATCATTTTTCAAAGATGCCATCAATGCATTATAGGTAGCTTTTTCCATATAATCGGCATAGAGGGAATTGCCCGTGATTTGCAACAACCGGTTGCAAAGCTGCATCCATGTGAAAGTCACACAAGTCTCCATGGTATGATAAGTAGGCAGTGTCTGCCTTTCTTTTCCACCATACCAACATTCGAAAGCGCTTCCCGAACCAGCAATATTGATTTCCTCCCGGACAATATGCCCTACCGTTTTTTCCACAACCGACAAATAAAGGGGATTACGGGTGACTTTGTAAAGTTCCAAAAGTCCCTCATAACAAGACATCATCTCATACGCCTTTTGCCCGTTCTCGCGTGAAAACCACACTTTCGGATGCGGGAATCGATTTGCGACAGGCACATCCGCAATCGCCTTGCTTATCAGCTGGGGACCTTCTGGTGTTTCCCATTCAGCCACGATATATTTGGCAAAATCAAGATAACGCACCTCTTTTGTCCGGTTATATAAATACATCACCGGCTCAAGGATGGACGAACTTGGCATCCCTATATAATTACCCGTAGCCACAATGCTGGTCTTGCCCGATCCTACTTGTGTCATCAGGTGGTCAATCACCTTGCATGCTGCCTCCAACGCTTTTTTTTCGCCGGACAAATCATACCAGGCAATCAAACCTAACGAACTGTACTTCCTGCCCCAAACATCCCACTCTTTCAATTGGTGTTCGGGAGCATAATTGCCAATATAACCATTGGGCAACTGGGTCGCCATCAACGATTCTGCTGCTTGTTTGATTATTTGGTACAATTCGGGATCCTTGTTATAGCGGTAAGAGGCAATCGCTCCTTGAATCCACTTGCCCCAAAACTCGCTTTGCCAACGGGATTTTTCCTCGTGGTGACGGAATGGTTCCACCAAATGATCCACGTCTTGGGATTTCACACGGTGCTCGATGCAGTCATCAATCCGGTTACCCACATATCCGGATATTTTCACCTGCTTGACAGCGGGATTGTTTGCTATTTGTGCCTCCGCTGAAGAAGAGAAGGCACAAGCAAACAAAAGTACCGACGCTGCCGTTTTAAAAAACGACCCTGACACATAAATCTATCAAACGTCACAAATACGGATGCACTTTTCCAAAGAGGCAATCTTGTCTTCCTGTTTAGGCACAAACTCATGTCCTACGAAGCCCTTGTAACCACATTCCAAAATGGCTTTCATGATGGCTGGATAATACAACTCTTGTGTCTCGTCCAGTTCCGCACGTCCCGGACAACCTGCCGCATGGATATGGGAGAAATAGGTATGGTATTTGCGGATGGTGTCGATGATGTTACCTTCCATGATTTGCATGTGGTAGATGTCGTAAAGCAACTTGAAGTTAGGAGAACCGATCCTGCGGCAAAGCTCAACGCCCCACACCGTATGGTCGCACTGGTAATCTTTGTGTCCCACGCTATTCAACAGCTCCATGGTCAAGACGACATTATGTTTTTCTGCCAAAGGCATCAATCGTTTCAAACCTTTCTCACAGTTTTCCCAGCCTTGCAAATCGGTCAAACCGTTGCGTCTGCCGGAGAAACATATCAAATTGGTCAAACCGGCTTCTGCCACCATCGGAATCACCTTCTCATAGCTTGCCACCAATTCGTCGTGCAATTTCGGGTCGTTGAATCCTCGGTCGATGCCCAATCCTGCGCCCTGGCACATAGCAACTGTCAATCCATGCTTCTGGACAACTGGCCATTCATCGGGATTCAACAATTCAACGGACTCAATTCCTATTTTTTTGCAAATCTCGCAAAATTCGTCCAAACTATATTTACCAAAACACCATTTGCTTACGGAATGGTGGATATTACCTTTCAAAGGTTCGGGGGCTGCCACTTTCTTCTTTTGCGCCATAGTAGCTGCGTCCACACCAGATACTGCCAAAGCTGCGCCGCTAGCCAACATGGCCTTCAGGGCTGTTCGTCTTGATATGCTTTCCATGTTCTTCTATTTTAGATTATAAAACGTTGCTAAGATAAAACTATTTTTCCGAATATCATTTCTTTTCTTCAAGGAACTTTCCTTGCCTGCTATTTCTTTTTTGTTTTCGTCATGGGTATTTATATGATTGCCTTCAATCTCATACACGATTATCCATCATTCTGCTTCTGCAATAATCGTATTCTAATCAAAGAGAATCGCCCATCACTCTACCCAGTACCGTGTCTCGGTAAGTGTTGAAGATATTAAGCTTCATCATTACATAATTTGGCAAACTCTCAAGATATTCCAACTCAAACACAAGACGCGGATCCTTATCTTCCGTTTCCGGATGAATTTCCGCCTTGTTGCCGATGCGGGCAATACGGATAAGATACAAGTCTTTCACCCCTTTGCCTTTAATGTATGGCATGAAATAATAGAGCTTGTTAAGGGCAATCGTAGAAGGGAATGACTTTGTTTTTCCTGTGTAGTAAACTTTTGTTTGACTTCCATCGAGGAAATAATCTATATTGTCTGCTTTCACAAAGCCAATCAGCAAATTCTTGGTCATGTCCAAGACGTAGTTCTTCTTGGGCTTATTCACCTTCAACAGAGGATCCAACTCAGAGAATAAATCAAGATTCAACTTTGGCAGGGCATCCCGCTGAATATCAATCGGACGAGTAGAAATAGGTTCTTTCCCATAGATAAAGCGATAGAGGCTCTTGCCGATCTGCTGCACAATGCCACAAACCAAAGCATTCCCCATAAGGAAAGCCCTTCGGCCATCTGTCACATCCGGGTGACAAGTATGGTTGTCCGGAAACATATTCAGACGCTCCAACTCTAAGGGAATCAATCGGCGATAACGACCTGACGGAGTAAGTATCACATGCTTGAAACGTGATGCGGCAGAACCTCCTTCACCCGTTATAATTGTTCTGGAAGGTTTGTCCAATGAGTCAGGGAAAGCCATTCCTCCCTCTGAAAAAGTATATTTGAAGCCCTCTTTGGAAGTACGCTCTATCTTCTTTGCCCCCTTCTCATATTCCCATTTTGCCACCTCACCATTGGGTATAAAGAACTCTTCAGGCACAAGTGATTCATCGACAATATTGCCTCCCAATGTCATTGTCGGTCAGCCATCATAAACTGCCTCGGCATTCACAGAATAGACACAACGATCGCGCATGATTCCCGCCGAACCAAATGGGCTATTATTGCCTTCCTTGTTGAAATTGTCAGAAACCTCTTTGATTGTACCTTCTATTTCAAATTCGGAAAAGGCATTATCTTTAGGTTTAAAAGGGAAAGCCTTCGCCAACACTCCATCATAAAGTGTCCAATCCTTCAGTACTTGCACTTGGTTTGAAACGTGTGAATCTTCGTGATAACCCACAATGTAAGTACGTCTGCGACGCTGGGGCATACCATATTCGGCTGCATTAATAACACGCCACTCCACAGTATAACCAAGGTCTGCAAGAGAAGCAAGGATAATAGCAAAGTCACGCCCTCGTTGTTTCGCCGGAGAGCCAAGCAAACGGTCAACGTTCTCAAAGAAAATGTAGTTCGGGCGGTTCTCTCCTTTCTCATCGAGAATACGGTAAATCTGCCACCAAAGTACACCCTTCTTTCCTTCAATACCACCGGAGCGGCTCAGAGTGGAGGCTACAGAATAATCCTGACAAGGGAAACCACCAACCAAAAGGTCGTGGTCGGGGATTTCATTCGTCGGAACTGTGTTTATATCTTTGTTGTTATGTCCTTCCGAGCCGAATCGGGCTCTATAAACAAGCGATGCATCTTGGTGTACTGTTGAAGGTTCCCATTGATTATTCCAAATGGTTTCATAAGCATCAGAAGCTCCTTCCAATCCAATACGGAAGCCTCCTACGCCTGCAAATAACTCTACAACTTTTATCTTATTATCGTTTCTTTTTGGCATATTTCAAATATATGGAATTTCTTGTAGTTTGTTTGCAATGTATGAACCTTTAAGCCAGAAGAACTGTGGCAACATTCGTATGCCATTCACACATTCTGTTCTTGTTTTCTCAGTCGAAACGTCTGCTCCTCCACGAAAGAAAACTTTATATTCAGAACTTTTAGGAAAGTTAGGCGCACCCATATATGAGCCACTGCTGTTCTTTCGTTTATGACCTTGCTTATCATAAACATATTCCCATTTAAGTTCATTTCTGTAAATCAGGTTTCTTGAATCCTCCCATGTGCGACGGACTTCATTTTCAATGAACTCTTCGTCAAAAAGCAAAACGCTTGAAGCCCTCGAAAGTTGTCTTGTTTAAATCTTCACTATCATGTTCACAGAAGATAGGACAAAGGAAACTATGTTCGCAAAAATAGTCGTAAACATCAGAGTCTTCGAAGTCAACATCTCTATCAGCCCATTCTTCAAAGTCAATGTGTTTCAACTTCATATCTTCTGTCCTACCACCTGTAGGTGTTATGGTAATAGTCTTTGCAATAATGCCAGCTTTTGTGAAATCGGAAATCTGATTAAGTCTTTTGCAGTCAGTTCCGAACATGCGAATCACGCACTTTGCAGCAATATCCTTAACGGAAGCATCTACGCCAAGCATTTTTTTCAATTCTGCCAATGTTTTTCCTCTAAATCGTTCAGAAAGAGCATGACATCGGGCATCCAATTGGGTAAAACTTGAGAATGATTCTTTCAAAACGATCTCGTTATTAGCTCTGCTCTTATTGAAATGTCCTCGAATAATGTAGTCAACAAATGTCTGCTTCAATCTGTATCGAGGCTTTTGATAAGAACCCGATGCTTTGCGTTTAAAACCAGGAACTAACTCTATTAGTAGCAAGTTGGGACGCAAAAGATGAGTAAAACCTATTAGCTGTTCATAGCGACTATCAACATCAGGGAATTCGTTATAGACTTTCTGCAAATGCTCTCGCACAATTTCCCAATCATTTTGCAGTTTTGCTTTCTCTTCATCTGAAAATGAATTATAACAATAATCGACAATAGGAAATTGAGCATAACATGACGCTGGAACAACCTCATATGATTTATATTCATAAAAGACAATCAAAAGATGTTCAGATTTCTCCCAAAAATGAGAAGTGTTGAAGTCTGTTTCTATGGTCGGCTCAAAAGTCACGTTTGTTATGCTAATTCCTTCTTTTGCCCCAAGGTAAACATTATATGCTTCACCCGTTTTACCTCTAACATTCTTCAAATCACTTTTAGGAATACGAACTCCGGTCGTCTTTAACTCTGTCAGCACACCGTCAATTTCAATATCACACTCCTGATTACTATCTCGTTCATACCCTAGCACGGACTGTTCTATCACATCTCCAGCTATTCCGGTAATCTTCTCACTCTTTATCGTACGATCAAACTGGTGAGATTTGTCAACCTCTCCTAAAGTTTTACCCTTGACATTTTCCAAGATGGCATAAATCTGCGCCTTTGTAAATCTCCTATCATCAGTTACTGACATCTCACCAACATTATATATTACAACACCCGTTTGCGGAATTAATTATAAAAAACATACCTGATAAAAGAGTTATGCATAACATTGATAATTGGGAATTAAAGGTGACAAATCTTCTGATAAACAATTATCGTATGTATAATCTACATGCAATGTTCGCAAAAAATATCGATTTCTGCAAGCAAATAGCAGGTAATTTAATCGACAACCACCAATGGTCTTACTCTTTTCATTCGATTTTTCTAAAGATAGAACTTCCCTTGCCAGCTATTTCTTTCTTCAAAACGCTTGTCTACTTTTGCTGTGAACTCATAATTCTTCAATCCCCAATCCGGAGCGATAAGCAACTCCTTCGGGGACTGGGAGACGAATCGCTCCACGACAAAACGAGGGTTCAAACGTTCCACGAAATCAATCACCAAATCGATGTATTCGTCCACTTCGTACAGATGGAAACCGGTTGGGTCCTCTGCAAACTCATGCGCCATCCGTGTGTTCCGTATCAATTGCAACTGGTGCAGCTTCAACGTAGTCAACGGAAGCTCGGATATGCGGGCGGCATGGCCGATAATCTCCTCCCGGCTCTCGCCCGGCAGTCCCAAAATCAGATGGGCACCGACCGGAATGCCACGGGCAGCTGTCTTACGGATTGCCTCTTCCGACTCCTCGTGTGTGTGCCCCCGGTTAATCCGCTGCAAAGTTTTGTCCAACGTGCTTTCCAGCCCGTATTCAATCATGACGAATTTCCGGCGGGCAAGCTGGTCGAAATAATCCAGCAAATCATCTGGCATACAATCGGGACGAGTCCCGACAATCAATCCCACCACAGCGGGATATGCCAACGCCTCTTCATATTTGGCAATCAGCTTTTCCGTAGCATCGTAAGTATTCGTGTAAGCTTGGAAATAGGCAAGGTACTTCATTTCCGGATACTTGCGGGAAAAGAAACGGATTCCTTCGTCCAACTGCTCCGTCACGCTCTTTTCCGTATGGCAATATTCAGGGCTGAATGTCTGGTTGTTGCAATAAGTGCAGCCTCCCCACCCTTTCGTCCCGTCCCTGTTAGGACAAGTAAAACCTGCGTTGACCGATATTTTCTGCACTTTGACCGGAAATATCTGCTTCAGGAAACCACTGAATTCGTTATATCTTTTCTGTTGCGCCATCTTTTTCGTCTCTTCTTGCTATTAGCCGGCAAATATAGCAAAAAGAACACAATCCCCGATAAGTCGTCAACATCCCTTCGCTTTATGCGACTTTTGCCGTGCCAATAAGTTTTTTTGCTAAAATTCCAGTGCAGCTTGTTGTTTTGGAAAAAATGTTTGTTTTTTAATTCAATACTTCGGTAAATTTTTACCGAAAAATTAAAAGTTAAACAATAGAACCGGCAAAAGCTGGTTCGAAAACACTAAAGAGGTCATTGAAATGTTGTCAAAAACGAATGGTTAAGCATGAAGAAATGTACTGAAAAAAGAGTGCTAACCTGCTGATAATAAAGGTGGAAAGTATTGCATAATTCGTTGATTTTTAGTAAATTAGAAGTCTCTCAACTCTTCTGATTATGACTAAAGAAACACTCCTTATGCAATACCAATCCGAGTGCCTATCGGCTCTCAAATCAGTCGTGAATATACACAAACCTTTTTGAAAAAACGTTCATGGATGCAATGAAATTATTCATGGCCATCCCTGATCGTATAAACTTCCTCCGATTGGGTAGGTATGGACGTTTTTCGGAACAGACCTACCGTAACCTTTTTGAGCATGAAACTTTCGACTGGTTTGCGTTCAACGGCTCTATCATCAGCAAGCATCTCACAGGTAAAAGAAAAGCCATCGCCATCGATCCTTCCTATATCCCCAAATCAGGCAAGAAGACACCTTGGATAGGTTACTTCTGGTCTGGTTGTGCAGGAGAGTACAAGCGTGGATTGGAAATCATGGGCATCGGTGTCATAGACATCGACAACCATGAATGCATGACTTTAGGTTCCATTCAGACACCGGATTGTAAAACCTTGGATAATATGGACAAGAACCTCGTTGACTGGTACAGCAGCTATCTTATCAGTAGAAAAGACAAGATACAGAGCATATCAAGAACGGTGGTTGCAGACGCATTCTTTTCCAAGGAAACATTCATAACGCCTATGTGTGAGAACGATTTCCATGTCATCAGCCGCTTTCGGAATGACGTAATCCTGTACTATCCGACATTGGAACAGAAAACAGGAAAACGTGGCCATCCAAAGTGGTTTGACGGAAGAATCGACTTTGCCAATCTGGATCTGACCCGGTGCAAGGAATACGAGGTGAACAAAGGAAAGCTATACGGATTGAGGGTATATGCAAAAGCTCTCAAAAGGTATGTTTCCTTAGCCATCTGGTATCCGATGGACGGGAGGACAGACAAGTGGCAGCTTTACTTCTCTACAGACGATTCGATGGATGGACGGGAGGTTCTGGATTATTACAGAACCAGGGTTCCAATTGGAATTTTGCTTTAGAGATGGTAAGCAACATGCAGGAATCACCAACTGTCAGTCAACCGACTTCAGAAAGTTGGATTTTCACTTCAATGCATCGCTTGCTGCTGTCAACTTGGCCAAAGCGGCATGTAAGAGGCTCGGAATAACCTATTCCATATCCTCCTGCAAGTCTTTTATACACAATGCTTATATGCTTGAACGATTTATTTGCGTGTTCGGGATTAACCCAGACATGCAAGTTATTGACAAACTTTTCAAAGAACTCATTTTATTTACAGCCAGAGCCGCTTAGGCTTGGCTAATTTTTAACGAACTATTGTTAATTATCACAGTTCGTTTTGTTAAATTTATTTTTCGTTCACCATCCCGTTCAGAATCTACTCCCTTTTTCGATTCCTCCACAAAGATACAACCTGAATTTAGCGAAAGCAAGTAAAACGACTTTTTATTTTCAGATTAACATTTATTTACTTAACAATCATTTGCTAAGTTTTACTTTTTATTACTTCAATTTTAACCCAAAAGAAAAGGGGGAGAGAAAAATTTTCTTTTTCTTTTTACACTTTCTTTTTCTTTATAAAGAGAGAGGGAAAAATAATTATAATTCAAAAAATTCATCTTTCCTCTTCTATTCTCTCCTTTATCCTCTCCTTCCTTCCCCTTCCTTTCCCTTTTTGGCTAAAAATGCAGAGTTTTCCGCGTTTTTGCATGCAATTTCTGCATTTTTGCGTGCATTTTTCGCGTTTTTGCATACAATTCTTCATTTCAACGTTTTTATCCACCTCCTCCTTCTGCTTTTTTCCCTTTTCAGCTAAAATTGCAGGCTTTTTCGCATTTTTGCGTGCATTTTTTGCGTTTTCACATCTGTTTTTCCTGTTTTTGCGCATCATTTGCATACATTTCTCCTGTTTTAACGCATTTTCCAGCAATTATACTCCATCTGGAAAATACTATTGGGAGTGTCTGCATCAAAGTAAAAATAGGTTAAAAACGCATCTATAAACAAGAAAGTACAAGATTGTGCAGGAAATGGCAGAAAAAATTATCGTATTTTTGCCCCTAACAATACGAAGTTCGTTCGATACCATTCTTGCAAAGGTGTTTTTCCCTAAAAAACAACCGTTGTTTTGAAAAAAACATTGGATGTTTTGGGAAAAACATCGGACGTTTTTGAAAAAACATTGGACGTTTTTGAAAATTCCTCGGCATGAATTTAAGAACCAGTCGGCATGTTTAAACCAGAATAGTATTTACTAAAACAGAAAGGATTATGATGATTGCAAAACAGACCCATCGACATTTATTCACTTGCCTGATGAAAAGATGCTTTATAATCGTTGCCGTGCTGCTATCCGTGGCTACGTTTTCCGATGCACAAACCGGCACATGGTCTGGCAAATTGGATGTCCAAGGCAGCAAACTATCGCTCGTTTTCCATCTTGACGAGGAAAATCCAACAATGGATTCGCCAGACCAGGGAGTGAAAGGGATTCCCATCCAAGTCACAAGAACGGATAACGGGAATATTACCATCAAGGTACCTGCTATCGGTGTTTCCTACGAAGGTTTGTGGACGAACGGGCAAATCGAGGGGACTTTCAAGCAGTTGGGCGCCTCTCTTCCGCTGACCCTTCTTCCCGGAGCAGAGAAACTCAATCGACCCCAGACCCCGAAAGCTCCATTCCCGTATGCCCAGGAAGAGGTATCTTTCAACAACGGAAATGCGGTTCTAAAAGGCACATTGGTATTGCCGAATGGATGGTCTCGCAAAACACCCGTCCTCATCATGGTCACTGGCAGCGGCTTCCAGAACAGGGACGAGGAGATATTTGAGCACAAGCCTTTTGCTGTTATTGCGGACGCCTTGGCTCGTGCCGGAATAGCCACTCTCCGTTATGACGACCGCGGTTTTGGCGAGTCCTCCGGAGATGTCATCAACTGCACTACGGAAGATTTAAAGAACGATGCCCTTTCCGGCATCCAACTGCTAAGGAAACGGTTCGACAAAGTAGGCATAATCGGACATAGCGAAGGCGGCACCATCGCACTGATGCTGGCAGCAGAGAATAAGGCGGATTTCATCGTATCCCTTGCAGGAATGGCAGTTTCCGGCAGAGAGACGCTGATATGGCAAAACCGCATTTCACTTGCAGCTTCCGGCATTCCTTCAGCGACAGTGGACTCCTATTGTAAGGCTCTCGGCGAAGTCTTTGATGCGTCTACAGCCGGAACTCCAATACCCCCGGCAAGCCAATACAACCTTCCCGCTGCGTTGGCTCAAAACCTGACAGCTGTGACGATGCAGCTCCAGTTGCCTTACCTGAAGTATTTCCTGGCTTTGGATTCCCGTCCGCTATTAGGAAGCATTTTTTGTCCTGTCCTTGCCCTTAACGGCACCAAGGATATGCAAGTGGAATATGAGAGTAATTTGGATGCACTGCGCCGCGGCTTACCCAAGAACGCAAAGAACAAATTGGAAGCAATCGAAGGTGTCAACCACCTGTTCCAACATTGCCAAACGGGAATGACCTCCGAATACCGGGACATCGAGGAAACCATCGACCCAAAAGTGTTGGAGAAGATGCAACAGTGGATCTCTGATTTCAAATAGAGATACACCACCATTTTTTTGCCCGAAACACTTGCAATTAGACAAAACCGTTGTATCTTTGTAAAAATATTTTTTCATAAAAACGGAGATGAGGATTAAAGAGAAAATGGCCTATTATGTAGTGTTGGTGGCAAGCTTCTTCTTGCTGCTTTCTGTTGCCATCCCCCATCACCACCATAGCAATGGTTTGCCGTGCATTGAATGGATATTCGGGGCTTCTGCCGACCACCATTCCCATCGCCATACCGAGGACACGGGATGCACAGACCACAACCAAGCATTAAATCCAACTATCGACAAGCATGTGATTGAGCACAACTTGTATGTCCTTTTATCACCCTTGTCTACCCTGTTTGAATATACCCATACCGACCCCTATTTCCTGCTTCCTAACAAGACAGAGACGGTTTATATCGAATCGCTCCATGATGTCTGGATAGGAAAAGCGAAGGGACTCCGCGCACCACCTGTGACAGGCATTACTATCGTCTGACCATTCGGGCTTACTACGCTTTTATTTAATTATATTTCAAACTATTACATTTATATTTCATGAAAAGAATATATTTGACATTTGTCATGGTTGCGATGTTATGCAGCTGTGGCGGGAAACATACACATACCGGGCATGAACACGAACACGACCATGATCATACAGAAGCACATGCACATGCGCATGAACATGAACACGAACATGACCATGATCACGAAGGGCATGACCATGAAGGACACAATCACGAAGCGCATGAACATGACCATGGACACGAACATGCAGCTGGAGAAATTGTGTTCAAGAAAGCCAATGCAGAGGCAGTCGGTTTGATGACTGAAAAAGTCGCTCCAGCCCCCTTTGCCGAAGTCATCAAGACGAGCGGGCAAATCCAAGCTGCCCAAGGATCCGAGTCCGTTTTGGTAGCAACCGTACCGGGCATCGTGACATTGGGATCTACCCGTTTCGTTGACGGAACAGCCGTGCGCAAAGGAGAAACCGTCCTCTCGTTAGCATCGGAAAACCTATCCGATGGAGACGTGGCTTCACGGGCTAAAATCGCATACGAGACAGCACAGAAAGAGTACGAACGCATGAGTGACTTGGTTGGTGACAAAATCGTTTCACAAAAAGAGTTCGAGCAAGCTAAGTTGGCATACGAAAACGCAAAGGTGGCTTACGAAGCAGTCAAAGGGAAACATTCAGCCAAAGGAGTGGCTGTAACAGCTCCCATCCAGGGTTTTTTGAAGAATATCTTAGTTAAAGAGGGTGATTACGCCACGGTCGGACAGCCTTTGGCCACCATCGCACAAAACAACAGATTGGTTCTAAAAGCAGATGTGTCGGAGAAGTATTATGCACAACTGCCATTGATCCGTTCCGCCTATTTCAAAACGCCTTACGACGACCAAGTATACCAGTTAGACCAACTGAACGGCCGCTTGTTGTCTTACGGGCGATCATCGGGAAGCAACTCATTCTACGTCCCGGTCTTGTTCGAGTTTGACAACAAAGGAGCCATCATCCCGGGTTCATTCGTTGAAATCTACCTGTTGGGCAAACAACTGGAGAATGTCATAAGTGTGCCCATGTCCGCCTTGGTAGAAGAGCAAGGGTCGTATTGGGTCTATATCCGCTTGGACGAAGATTGCTACAAAAAGCAACTGGTAACCATCGGTGCTGACAACGGGAAGCAGGTCCAAATCCTATCCGGCTTGAAAGCTGATGACGAGGTCGTGACCCAAGGAGCCTACCAAATCAAGTTGGCTTCCGCTTCCAATGCGATACCCGCCCATTCACATAGCCATTAATGAACCTTCAAGAATATAAGTCATGCTGAATAAAATCATATCTTATTCCCTGCACAACCGGCTATTGGTGCTGGTTTGTGCCATGCTGCTCTTGGTAGGTGGCGTCTACACCGCTTACCATACCGACGTGGATGTCTTTCCCGACCTGAATGCGCCGACCGTGGTCATCATGACAGAGGCCCACGGTATGGCTCCCGAAGAGGTGGAACGGTTGGTAACCTTCCCTGTCGAGACAGCCGTCAACGGAGCCATGAACGTCCGCCGTGTCCGTTCCTCTTCCACAACGGGATTCTCCGTCGTATGGGTGGAGTTCGACTGGGGAACGGACATTTACAAAGCCCGCCAGATTGTTTCCGAGAAATTGGCGATTGTAGGAGAAGAATTGCCCCAGAATATCGGCAAACCGACATTAGGCCCGCAGTCTTCCATCTTGGGTGAAATCCTGATTATCGGAATGACCTCCGACACGACCTCGTTGTTGGACATGCGAACCATGGCAGACTGGACCATCCGTCCGCGCCTGCTCTCTACCGGAGGTGTCGCACAGGTAGCCGTACTGGGCGGAGACATCAAAGAGTACCAAATCCTATTGGACCCGGCACGCATGAAGCATTATGGCATCGGCTTGGACCAAGTATTGTCCGTATGCCGCCAGATGAACCAAAATGCGAATGGTGGTGTCTTGTATGAATATGACAACGAATACATCATCCGCGGTGTCCTTTCGACAAACAAAGCGGAAGAAATTGCCAAGGGCGTGGTAGCCATGACACCCGACAACATCCCTGTCTTGCTGGAAAACATCGCCACGGTAAAGATAGGTGGGAAATGCCCTAAATTGGGCCTGGCATCCGAGAAAGGAAAACCAGCCGTATTGATTACGGTGACCAAGCAACCGAACACCAGCACCATCGACCTGACAGAGAAGTTGGACAGAATCGTGGCAGACCTGCAAAAGAACATGCCTGCGGACGTACACATCTCGACAGACATCTTCCGTCAAAGCCGATTCATAGAAAGTTCCATCAACAATGTCAAAAACAGTCTGTTTGAAGGAAGTTTCTTTGTCATCGTCGTGCTGTTCCTCTTCCTGATGAACATCCGCACGACTGTCATCTCATTGATTGCCCTGCCTCTCTCCTTGTTGGTTTCCATCCTTTCGCTCCATTACATGGGATTGACCATCAACACCATGAGTTTGGGTGGTATGGCGATTGCCATCGGTTCATTGGTAGACGATGCGATTGTCGATGTGGAGAACGTTTACAAGCGTTTGCGTGAAAACCGCCTTTTGCCGGCAGGGGAACAACGTTCCACTTTGGAGGTCGTATATGACGCATCGAGGGAAGTCCGCATGCCTATCCTGAACTCCACGTTGATAATCGTAGTCAGCTTCGTTCCCCTCTTCTTCCTGACCGGAATGGAAGGACGCATGTTGATTCCATTGGGTATCGCCTTCATCGTGGCACTGTTTGCTTCAACGGTCGTTGCCTTGACATTGACCCCGGTACTTTGTAGCTATATGTTAGACCGCAAAGGAGAGAAACCTACCCAAGACGCTTGGATTGCCCGTAAACTGCGTGTCCTATACAAAGTCGCACTCACCTATGCCGTAGAGCATAAAAAGGTAGTGTTGGGTTCAACCTTTGCCGTATTCTTGGTTGCCTTAGGCCTCTTCTTCACCTTGGGAAGAAGCTTCTTGCCGGGCTTCAACGAGGGTTCATTCACCATCAATGTCAGCACCTTGCCGGGCATCTCCCTGGAAGAGTCGGACAAGATAGGACAAAGGGCGGAAGAGCTGTTGATGCAAGTCCCGGAAATCCAAACGGTCGCACGCAAGACCGGACGTGCCGAACTGGACGAACACGCCTTGGGTGTAAACGTCAGTGAGATTGAAGCCCCATTCGAACTAAAGAAACGTCCGCGCGAAGAGGTGATGGATGATGTCCGCGAAAAACTATCGACCATCAAGGGTGCGAATATCGAAATAGGTCAACCCATCTCCCACCGTATTGATGCGATGCTTTCCGGTACGGAAGCCAACATAGCCATCAAGTTGTTCGGTACGGATTTGAACCAGCTATTCTTGATTGGCAACCAAATCAAGGATGCCGTCAACGGTGTTCCCGGATTGGTAGACTTGAAAGTAGAACAACAGATTGAACGCCCGCAGCTAACCATCACCCCGAAACGGGAAATCTTGGCGAAATATGGCATTCCGTTGCCGGAGTTCCAAGAATACATCAATGTCATGTTGGGCGGCGAGGTTGTCAGCCAAGTATATGATGACGGGAAAACATTCGACTTGACCGTCAAAACTTCCGACGAGAGCCGTGCGACCATGGATGACATACGCAACTTGATGATTGACGCACAAGGGGAAAAAATACCGTTCAGCTATGTGGCAGACATCCGTTCCGCAGCCGGGCCGAACACCATCAACCGTGAGAATGTCCAGCGTAAGATTGTAGTCAGCGGAAACGTTTCCGGACGAGATTTGCGTGGAGTCGTCAACGACATCCAAAAGTCCGTCAACGAAAAGATTCAACTCCCGGAAGGCTATCATGTCGAATATGGCGGACAGTTTGAAAGCGAACAGGCAGCCAGCCGCACCCTGTTGCTCACATCGTTCATGTCGTTGTTAGTCATATTCCTATTGATATATAACGAATTCAAGGATGTGCGTGAGAGCGGTGTCGTGATGCTGAATTTGCCATTGGCACTGATTGGCGGTGTATTCATCTTATGCCTCACCTCCGGGGAAATCAGTATCCCTGCCATCATCGGCTTCATCTCGCTGTTTGGTATCGCTACCCGAAACGGTATGCTGCTAATCAGCCACTACACGCAACTCCGCTCCGAAGGGAAGCCATTGGGGGAAGCGGTGATACAAGGTTCGTTAGACCGATTGAACCCCATCTTGATGACAGCCCTCAGCTCTGCTTTGGCACTGATTCCATTGGCCATCAACGGAGACCTTCCGGGCAATGAAATCCAAAGTCCTATGGCAACAGTCATCTTGGGCGGATTGTTATCATCCACCTTCTTGAACGGATTCATCATCCCTATTATTTACTTGATAATGAATAAAGAAAAATGAAAAAGTATATCATTGCTATCTTGTCATCCATCGCTTCTATCGGCATTGCTCCTGCTCAAAACAGCATGGACAAAGTATTGCAATCCGTCTTAGAACACAACAAGGAGCTAAAGGCCGGAAGCTCCCAGACAGAAGCACAGAAGCTGCAAGCACGGACAGAAAACAACCTGCCCGACCCGGAAGTGTCGTATGTACACCAATGGGGAAACAAAGAGGGAATGGGATTCTCCGGGGAATTTGTGGCAAGCCAATCCTTTGATTTCCCGACATTATACAGCCAACGGAGCAAACGAATCAAAGCGGAAAGCAGGAGTCTGGACTCTCAATTCGCCTTGCTCCGCCAACAGGTCTTGTTGCAAGCCAAGCAGGTTTGCTTGGATCTAATCTACCTGAACCAGCTCCGCTCCCTTCAAAAGAACCGGCTGCACAATGCTGATATCCTAAGCCGCTTTTACGCTTCGCAGTTGGAAAAGGGGGCAACCAATGTGATTGAAACGAACAAGGTGGATTTGGAACTGTTGAATGCACGCAACGAAGCACGGCAAAACGAAGTGGCCATCAAAGGGAAATTGGAAGAGCTGAAGGCTTTGAACGGGGGAATAGAGATTGCTTTTGCAGACTCGATTTATCTTCCAGGCAACGAATATCCGGAAGATTTCAATGCCTTCTGCATGCAAGCTCTCGAATCCTTGCCAGAGATACAATCCCTACGGGATAACCAAGCAGTGGCAGCACGGCAATTGACTGTCAGCAAGCAGCAATGGTTGCCCAACCTTACTTTAGGCTACCGCATGAATCCCGCTTCCGGAGGTGAACGCTATGACGGTGTATTGGTCGGCATCTCCATTCCTATTTTTGCCAACCGCAACAAAGTCAAGCAAGCCAAAGCGGAACATTTTTATGCGGAGACCCGTTTGGACAGCCAATCGGATGCAGAGAAGGCTCAACTCAGGCAGTTATGGATGAAAGCCGGGGAGTTGAGGAAATCCATCCAAGAGTATTCGTCCGTATTGAAGCAACAAGACAACATGGCATTGCTCAACAAAGCTATCCAAGCCGGACAAATCTCAATGATTGAGTATTTTGTCAATGTCTCGACCTTCTATCAAAGCATGCAGAATTATTTGCAGCTCCAGAACGAATACCAAAAGGTAATGGCTGAACTTTACCGGTTCTTATTGTAATAGACATTCCATAAAAGAGAAAAAGGCGGTGCGTCAGAACCAGTTAAACGCGCACCGCCCTTTTTCTATCAAAATTTCTTGAATATATCATCCTTTCGCAATATTTTTGCAGCTATGAACAGAAAAGACTTAACTAAGGGAAGCATTTCAGGCAATATCATAACATTTGCATTACCCTATATTTTAGCCTATTTCCTGCAAATCCTATATGGACTTGCCGACCTTTTTATCATTGGACAATATTGCGACGTGGACAGCACGACAGCCGTTTCCAATGGAGCACAAGTCATGTATCTCTTGACCTGCACGGTCATCGGTTTGGCAATGGGAACCACTGTCCGCACGGCTTATGCCATCGGTGCGAAAGACAACAAGCAGGTGTCGCATATCATCGGGAACACCGTCACACTCTTCCTTGTGTTAAGCATCGCCCTTGCTATCGTCTTGTTAATTTGCCTGAATGGAATCGTCAGCCTGATAAACACGCCGGCAGAAGCGGTCGAAGGGACAAGGGACTATCTCACCGTCTGCTTCATAGGCATTCCCTTCATCATGGCATACAACATCATCGCCTCCATTTTCCGTGGATTAGGCGATTCAAAAAGTCCAATGTATTTTGTGGCTGTCGCTTGCTCGGCAAATATCCTCCTCGACTATTTCTTCATCGGGTTCATGGGCTGGGGAGCAATCGGTGCCGCATTGGGCACAACCCTCTCGCAGATGTTCAGCGTAGTCGTTTCGCTCATTGCCATCCGCAGGCACCGCCACATTTTCGACGTGAAGAGAGAAGACCTCAAACCTCACCTGCAAACCATCACAGACATCTTGAAGATTGGTGTCCCTATTGCCATGCAGGATGGTTTCATCCAAGTGGCTTTCATTGCCATCACCATCATAGCCAATGGGCGAGGGCTGTATGATGCGGCAGCAGTGGGCATCGTGGAGAAATTCATCGGCTTGGTGTTCATCGTGCCATCCGCCATGCTCTCCTCTATTTCCGCAATAGCATCACAAAACATTGGAGCGCACCAGATGGAGAGAGCGAAGAAAACCATGTGGACCGCAATGGCTATAACCACTTTCTACGGCATCATCGTCTCCACCATTTTGCAATTTGTGCCGGACATGGCTGTGCGGATCTTCACAAACGACGCTCATGTGATTGCATTGGGAGGCGAATACTTGAGAGGTTATGTTTGGGACTGCATCTTCGCAGGCATCCATTTCTGCTTCAGCGGATTCTTCACGGCATGCGGCTACAGCCTCATCTCTTTCCTCCACAACTTTATCGCTATCATCACAGCCCGTATACCGTTGTCTTATCTTGCCTCAGAAATGTATCCGGACACACTCTATCCCATGGGACTTGCCATCTGCTTAGGTTCGGTGACATCGTGCCTGATTTGCATAGTCGCCTATCAATGGTTAAAGAGGCATTTCCTTAAAGCTGCCGGGGCGGAAGAGAAAAAGAATTGACACCAAAAGTATGTCCTGTCAAATATTATGTTTAACTTTACCCGCTCCGTCAGGAAAGAATATAATTGAATCAAAAAAGATACAAACATGAATAAAAGAATCGCGACAGTATTACTTGTAATGATTTTGGCATTGGCGTGCCAAGCTGAGGCTGCATTGAAGAAAGTTTATAACGAAGACATCAACCCGGTGGAACAAATCGACCAGGCATTGGCACAAGCCAAAAGCACAGGCAAATTTGTCATCTGCCAAGTGGGAGGCAACTGGTGTCCATGGTGTTTACGCTTTGCCGATTTCATCGAAAATGACAGTGACATCAGCAAAGTGGTTAATGACAACTTCGTGTATATCCATGTCAATTACAATCCCCGCCAATCAGCAGGAGAAGAGAAGACACGCCAAGCCGCAGAAATGATGAAACGATTAGGAAACCCTGCCCGCTTCGGATTCCCAGTGTTCGTTGTCCTCGACACGACAGGCAAAATCCTCCACACACAAGACTCCAGCTTCTTGGAAGAGGACAAGTCATACAGCAAAGAGAAAACACTCCGTTTCTTCAAGAATTGGACTCCGGCAGCAGTAAAATAACCCCAACATCTAAGATAATATAAAATCGAAATATGGAGAATAACGAATCTCTAAAGTATTCTAAAGAACAGATTCGGTATGCAGTCCTTTCTTTTTTCATCGCACAAGGATTGTGTTTCGCCAGCTGGGCAAGCCGCATACCGGATGTAAAAGAGATGTTCGACGTATATGACGTGTTCTATTGGGGACTCGTCCTGTTCTTAATCCCTATTGGCAAATTTGTCGCCATTCCGCTTGCCGGCTATCTTGTTTCACGCTTAGGCAGCCATATCATGGTGCAAGTGAGCGTCTTGGGATATGCCCTTTCACTGTTTTCAATCGGAATGGTGTCGTCCATCTATCTATTAGGAGTAAGCCTTTTCTGCTTCGGTGTGTTTTGGAATCTATGCGACATTTCCCTCAACACGCAAGCTATTGTCATCGAGCGCATCTATGGCAAAACCATCATTGCATCGTTCCACGGCGGTTGGAGTTTGGGAGCCTGTTTAGGTGCATTGATAGGATTCATCATGATTGCCAACAATATCCACCCGTCCATCCATTTCTCTATGGCAGCCGTTGCGATTGCCTGCATCGTATTCTCAGGACGCAACTTCTTGCAGGAAGACCGGGCGAAACAATTCGAGGAGGTGGAAAACAAGAGCGAGAAGAAAGAGGCTCCTGCCCTGCTGAGCTTTATCCGCAAACCGGAACCGTTACTGCTCCAATTTGGATTGGCAGGACTATTCGGGTTGGTTGTCGAGAGTGCCATGTTTGACTGGAGCGGGCTCTATTTTGAATCTGTATTGAATGTGCCCAAGTCACTCCAAATCGGATTCTTAGTATTTATGGTCATGATGGCGACAGGACGTTTCCTTGCCAACTGGGCTTATGGGAAACTTGGCAAGCAACGGGTCTTGCAATGCGCAGGAGCATTTATCTTCGTGGGATTTTTGTCTCCGCCCTGTTAGGAAGCCAGTTTGAAAGCATAACAGCCAAAGTGGTGGTCAATTCCCTCGGCTTTATGCTGGTCGGCCTTGGCATCTCTTGCGTTGTCCCGACTATTTATAGTTTGGTTGGAGCCAAATCGCATACTCCGGTGGGAATAGCATTAAGTATTTTATCAAGCATCAGTTTTATCGGCTCACTGATAGCCCCTATTCTTATCGGAGCCATTTCCAAAGCTTTCGATATGCAATATGCCTATATGGTTGTGGGACTATTAGGACTTTGCATCTGGGCTATGACAACATTCTGTAAAGCATTCAAAGAATAAACAAAAAGACTTTTATGATATCTATAGACGGACTGACAGTGGAATTTGGAGGAAGTACACTGTTTGCAGACATCTCATTTGTAATAAACGAAAACGACAGAATCGCCCTGATGGGCAAAAACGGTGCGGGAAAATCCACTTTATTGAAAATCCTTGCCGGCGTAAGAGAACCGACAAGAGGAAAAGTATCAGCCCCGAAAGATACGGTTATCGCTTATCTGCCGCAGCATTTGATGACTGAAGACGGGAAAACCGTATTCGAAGAGACTGCGCAAGCGTTCGCACATTTACACCAAATGGAAGCGGAAATCAACCGCATCAACAAAGAATTGGAGACTCGCACGGATTATGAGTCTGACGAATATATGCAGCTAATCGAGCAAGTTTCCACCCTGAGCGAGAAGTTCTATTCCATCGAAGAAATCAATTATGATGCCGACATAGAAAAGACGCTTTTAGGATTGGGCTTCAAACGTGAAGATTTCACCCGGCAGACCAGCGAGTTCAGTGGAGGCTGGCGAATGCGTATCGAACTTGCCAAACTGTTGCTGCAAAAACCGGATGTGTTATTATTAGATGAGCCAACCAACCATTTGGACATCGAGTCAATCCAATGGTTGGAGGATTTCCTCATCGAAAGCGGTCAAGCGGTTGTCGTCATCAGCCACGACCGTGCTTTCGTGGACCACATCACGACACGCACTATCGAAGTCACCATGGGAAGGATTTATGACTACAAGGTGAATTACAGCCAATATTTACAACTACGCAAAGAGCGGAGGGAACAACAGCAAAAAGCATTTGACGAACAGCAGAAGTTTATTGCAGAGACCAAAGAATTCATCGAACGTTTCAAAGGCACCTATTCCAAGACACTCCAAGTGCAAAGCCGCGTGAAAATGTTAGAGAAATTGGAGCTGTTGGAAGTGGATGAAGAGGACACATCTGCATTAAGATTGAAGTTCCCGCCCTCTCCCCGTTCCGGTTCATATCCGGTGATTATCGAGAACGTGTCAAAGAGATACGGGGAGAAGATTGTCTTCAAGAATGCAAACCTGACCATCGAAAGAGGAGACAAAATAGCTTTTGTAGGAAGGAATGGTGAAGGAAAGTCCACGTTGGTGAAATGTATCATGAAGGAGATAGAGCATGACGGCAAATTAACAATCGGGCACAATGTGATGATTGGGTATTTTGCCCAAAACCAAGCCTCGCTGTTGGATGAAAATTTAACGGTTTTCCAAACTATTGATGATGTCGCCAAGGGAGATATCCGCAATAAAATCAAGGATTTGTTGGGCGCATTCATGTTCGGAGGCGAAAACTCAGCCAAGAAAGTGAAGGTCTTGTCGGGAGGGGAAAGAACCCGATTGGCAATGATCAAACTTTTGCTTGAGCCGGTCAACCTGCTGATTTTGGACGAGCCGACCAACCATTTGGACTTAAAGACGAAAGATATCCTTAAACAGGCTTTGCTCGATTTCGACGGGACTTTGATTGTCGTTTCCCACGACCGAGACTTCTTGGATGGCTTGGTAACCAAAGTGTATGAGTTCGGCAATCAAAAAGTAACAGAGCACTTGGAAGGCATATATGAGTTCATGCAACGCAAGAAGATGGAAAATTTACGAGAACTGGAAAGGAAATAAGAATGAAAGAATTGCTATCGCTGCTGAAGAAGTTTTTTGGTTATTCCTCTTTCCGACCTTTGCAAGGAGAAATCATTGAACACATCTTGCAAAAAAAAGATGCGTTAGTCTTGATGCCGACAGGTGGTGGCAAATCCATTTGCTACCAATTGCCTGCCATCTATCTTCCTGGCATCACTTTGGTCATATCGCCCTTGATTGCCCTGATGAAAGACCAGGTGGAAGGATTGATAGGCAACGGAATTCCTGCGGCTTCCCTGAATAGTATGCAAAGCGAAAGCGAACAACAGCAGGTGAAGCAACTCTGTATCCAAGGAAAGATAAAACTACTCTATGTTTCGCCAGAGCGTGTCAAGGTTGATGCGGATTGGTTCTTGCCACAATTGGACATCTCACTGATAGCAATTGATGAAGCACATTGTGTTTCGCATTGGGGGCATGATTTCCGCCCGGAGTATACACAGTTGGCCATCTTGAAGGAGCGTTTCCCTTCTGTCCCTGTCATTGCGCTGACAGCGACAGCGGACAAAGTGACTCGCACGGATATCGTCAACCAGCTCCATTTGGATAATCCCCGCACATTCATCTCCTCTTTCGACCGTCCCAACCTCTCGCTTACTGTGCAGCGCGGGCTGAACAAAAAGGAAAAGATTAGAGCCATCGTCCGCTTCATCCGCCAACACAAAGGACAAAGCGGAATCATCTATTGCATGAAAAGGAGCGACACGGAAATGTTGGCAGAAGAACTCTCCCTTTACAATATCCAAGCCGTTGCTTATCATGCCGGACTTTCCCCCAATGCCAGGGAACAAGCACAAAATGATTTCATCAATGACCGCATCGAAGTCATCTGCGCCACTGTCGCCTTTGGAATGGGAATCGACAAAAGCAATATCCGCTGGGTAATCCATTTCAATATGCCGGGAAGCATCGAAAACTACTATCAAGAAATAGGCAGAGCCGGAAGAGATGGCGCAAAAAGCGACACCTTGCTTTTCTATTCCTTGGGAGACTTGATTGTCCTGCGGCAGTTTGCCGAAGAGAGCGGACAGCAGGAAATCAATATGGAAAAGCTGAACCGGATGCAACGCTATTGCGAGACAGATATTTGCCGAAGAAGGATTTTGCTCAGCTATTTTGGAGAAGAGGTGGAACATGATTGCGGGAATTGCGACGTCTGCAAGAATCCTCCTGTCCGCTTCGATGGAAGCATCTTAGTCCAAAAAGCGCTAAGTGCCATCATCCGGACAAACCAACAAATCGGAGTGGAGATGCTCATCCTGATTCTCCGTGGTTCCGCCCGCATGGATTTGACGGAAAAAGGATATCACCATATCAAGACTTATGGGGCTGGAAGGGACTTGCCTTATATTGAATGGAAAGAGTATATTTATCAAATGATCCAATTAGGATTCATTGAAATAGACTATACTAATGGCAATAAACTAAAGGTCACAGCTTTGGGAAACAAGGTTTTGTATGGCAAAAGCCAAGCCCAATTGGCGAAATACTTTCCTGCCGACAAGGAACAATCAGGGAAAAGCAAAAAGAACGGGTTTAAGGCACAACCCATCCGCCCGAAGCAGAGCGATTCGGTGGACGATCAATTGTGGGATGCTCTCAAACAGTTGCGCAAACAATTGGCTGAGCGGGAAAATGTCCCCGCTTATCACATTTTCTCAGATGCCTCATTGGAAGAAATGGTGCAACAGAGACCAACAACCTTAGGGGATTTCAATACCATAAAAGGAGTTGGACAAATCAAGCTTGAAAAATATGGACGAGTCTTTGTCGCCCTCATCCGCTTTGTCCTCAAACTGCCAAAACTGACTGTATAGGCAGCTCTATTTCCCCGAATGAAATCATGGCATTGAATAACCGGAGGCGGGAAAAGTGCGACAAATCTTCCACTCTTATCTTTGCTTCCTGTATTTGGTGAGAATCCAGAAGGGAAGCACGCATGGTTCCTTTCAACAAAGGAGTTGACGGAGTAAACCAAGTTTCTCCATTCCAAAAGGCGACATTGGCGATTGTCGTATCAGTGACATCGCCATTTTGGACAATCAGCACATCATCGCACGCTCCCCGCTGGGCAAAACAACGGTTCAAAGCGGAACGATCTGCATATTTGCATCCATAATCCACTTGATTATCCTCCACCAATCGAAGTGTTTTAACCGATCTGATTTGATAAGGGAAGAATTCGACACTCCGAATCTCTGTATCATACACAATCCGGCAACGAGTGCGTTGCTGATAAATGGAAACATCTCCAATGACAGCTTCCAAATCCAACCCGTCAGAAAAGCCCAAGCGGGCACGGGTTTCGTTCATTCTTTGGTTGTGATAAGGCAAATGACAAGCCCTTCCCTCTTCGATGCGGATTGTTTCTAAATATTGTTCCATCCTATTGCTTTAAAGGAATATAGATTTTTTGATTTATCTCTTCATATTCTTTGGCACACTCGCTTTTAGCCGTAATGCCTCCTCCACTTTTGAAGAAGAAGCCGTTTTTGGTCTGCTCAATAAAGCGAATCATCACAGCACTATCCAATGTCTCGCCATTGAACACGCCCATCACTCCTGTATAAAAGCCTCTTTGATAGGTTTCTGCCTCATGTATAATCTGCACCGTCTTCCGTTTGGGTGCTCCCGTTATTGAGCCGGCAGGAAGTAAAGAGAATAAAATGTCACCTAAACTCTGCTGCCAACCCTCGAACAATTGCCCTTTCACTTCCGAACTGACCTGCAACAGTATCTCTCCCGTCTGTGTATGAATTTCGTCTATATAACGATAATGCGGAACTGACACATGAATGGAGATTTGGCTCAAATCATTCCTTATCAAATCGACAATCGTCGCATGCTCCGCAGATTCCTTCACATCTGCCATAATCACTTCACGAGCATTCGGGACAGAAGCAGAGATAGTGCCTTTCATAGGATAAGAACAGATAAAACCATCTTGGATGCGGACAAATATTTCCGGAGAAAAGACCACGAACTGCCCGGGCACGCACAAACGATATTTGGCTTCCGTCAAATAAAACAAATCGACCAACGATGTTTGCATCTCGATAGGAGTTGCACAAGTCAGATTGGTCAAATAGGAATTACCAGCTAAAATATGGTTCCGGACTATCTCGAACGATTTCCGGTATTCCTCCTTGTCAGTCGGATGAATTTCCAACATGCATGACGGCGCATGAAAAGGATGTTCCTGCTCCACATTCCTCCCATCCACATTCGCCAATCCATTAAAATCATACAAAAGCACATCCGGGGTGATTTGCTCCAAACGCTCAACAAATATGCGTTTAATATCATAATCCACTATAAAAAGAAAAGGCTGCCTCTCCTTTCCCCATTGATTCATCAAAGAAGCAGCCTCTTTTTCCGTATAAAATCTCATTCTGTCAAAAAGCGTTTACTCAGCCCGTCAAAGGCATCGATGCGACGATCTCGGAAGAAAGGCCACCATCTGCGCACATTTTCACTTCTCGTCTTATCAATTTCGACAACACGGACTTCTTCTTCATGATTGGGAAACTCCGTTAACATCTCACCTTGAGGTCCGGCAACAAAGCTATTCCCCCAAAACTGGATGCCTGCTGTTTGTCCGGATGGATCGGGTTCATGCCCGGTGCGGTTCACTGTGACCACTGGCAAACCATTGGCAACAGCATGTCCACGCTGGACGGTTATCCAAGCACCCAACTGGCGCTGTTTTTCCTCTTCCGTATCAGAACTCTCCCATCCTATTGCCGTCGGATAAATCAGCAGTTCAGCTCCTCGCATTGCCATGAGACGGGCGGCTTCAGGATACCATTGATCCCAACATACTAACACTCCTAATCTGCCAACCGATGTGTTGATAGGCTCAAACCCTAAATCACCCGGCGTAAAATAGAACTTCTCGTAATATGCTGGATCATCCGGAATGTGCATCTTGCGATATTTTCCGGCAATGGTTCCATCTTTTTCCAACACGACCGCAGTATTATGATATAATCCCGGAGCACGGCGTTCAAACAAGGAGAGCACTAACACAATCCCCAACTCTTTGACCAGCTGCCCAAATGAATCAGTAGAAGGACCAGGGGATTGATTCTGCCTGGTCAAAAAGTTGCGTATTCTCCGTCTGACAAAAATAAAGCCCGTTATGAAGTTCTTGTAAAACAACCAACTCTGCTCCCATCGCTGCTGCTTTCCGGATATTATCCTGCAATTTAGCGATATTCGCTTTTATATCAGCACTATTCTTCTGTTGTATCAATCCTACTTTCATCCTGTCTTATTTTATAAATCCTTCCGGGTACTGCATCGTCACACAATGCAAAGACCCATGTTGTTTAATTAATGGCAAACAATTCACACCCACGACTTCCCGGTCCGGGAATGCTTCCTGCAATAGAGAACGAGCCTGCTCATCTTTAGGCGAATCATAGAACGGCACCAAGACAGCCCCATTCATAATCAAGAAATTCGCATAAGTCGCTGGCAAACGTTCACCTTGCCATTCCACTTTGTCAGCCATCGGCAGAGCAATCAATTGATAAGGTTCTCCATTCTCTTGGCGGAAATCCATTATCTCTTTTTCCATTGCTTTCAACTCATCATAGTGTTCATCCGATTCATCGAGGCATTGGACGTATGCAATCGTATGTTCATTGCAAAAGCGAGCCAAAGTATCCACATGGCTGTCCGTATCATCACCTGCCAAATAGCCGTTTTCTATCCATAATATCCTTTTCAATCCGAATACCTCTTTCAAGTAATTCTCTATCTCCTCTCTTTGCAGATACTCATTCCGGTTGACGGAAAGCAGACATTCAGCAGTTGTCATCAATGTCCCTTTTCCATCCGATTCGATGCTTCCGCCTTCTAAGACGAATGGAGCCATATTCGCAACCTGGACCTGATCCGTAAAAAAAACCGTCCGCAGCTAAAGTCCGTGTAATCAAATTGTCTTTTGCAGCTGCAAATTTCATTCCCCAGCCATTAAACAGGAAGTCATAAAGCGTCAATCCAAATGAATCAACCACTGAAATTCCACCGTGATCTCTTGCCCATGTGTCATTCGTCTCCATTTCTGCAAAGCGGACACGGCTCTCATCATATTCCCCTAATTGCTGTTTGACCACAGCTGCATCCAGGCAAACAATCAATAAATTCTCACGTTTCATGATTTCTTTGGCAATGGACACGAAACAAGGAACCACTTCGTCCAATATCGGAGCCCAGTCCGTTTCTTCATGAGGCCAAGTCAACTGCACTGCGCTCTGCTTAACCCATTCTGCTGGTAGAATAATAGACATATCTTCCATCACTAACTTTCTCTTTTAAATCCTTTTAATTCTTGATATAGCCGCTGGACCGGCAATCCCATGACATTATAAAAACTTCCTGTTATGCTTTCAACACCCACATAACCTATCCATTCCTGTATTCCATAAGCTCCCGCTTTGTCGAATGGCTTGTATTTATCCACATAGTAAGTAATTTCCTCCTCCGTCAAGGTGGCAAACCGGACGGTTGAAGTTACAGAAAAAGCCTTTTGCTTCCGGGTCGTCGTCAAGCAAACACCGGTCACGACATAATGTTCATGGCCGGACAAACTCTTCAACATCTCAATGGCTTCATTCCTGTCTTCCGGTTTTCCTATCACGCTATTCCCATTCCATACCACTGTGTCAGCCGTGATCAACAATGTATCATCATGCAAATCAGGAATATAAGCTTCCGCTTTCAGTTTAGACAAAAAGAGAGGAATTTCTTCAGGCTGTAAAGAGTCCGGATAAGTTTCCTTCAATCCGGATATCACTTTCACCTCAAAATCCAAATCCAATCCTGCAAGCAGCTCTCTGCGGCGAGGAGAATTGGAACCTAATATAATATGGTATTGTTCTAACATAAACTTCCTTTATTTACCAACCAAAAGCCTCTCCCTGCATCCAACGATCCTGAGCTTTCAACGTTTGCTCAATCACATCACGGGCAACTCCGTCTCCCCCGTTGAAACGGGAAATATATTTGGCTATTTGTTTTATTTCCGGTGCCGCATCTGCCGGGGCAACCGGCAAACCTGCCTCTTTCATCACATGATAATCAGGAATATCGTCACCGCAATAAATCACCTCTTCCGGCTGGACTCTTGTTTTCTGTAGAAAATCATGATAATCGTGAATTTTCACAGCACTTTTCATATATATATGTGTTATTCCCAGTCGGGAAAATCGGATCCGGACCGATTCCGTATATCCTCCTGTGATAATAGCAACGGCATATCCCAACTTGACGGCAAGCTGAAGAGCATAACCGTCTTTTATATTCACTGTCCGCATGGGATCGCCATTCGGATGCAATGAGACAACATCCCGGGAAAGAACGCCATCCACATCAAAGACAAAAGCCTTTATCTTCTTCAAATCGTAATTAATACTGCTCATTTCTTTGAATATTGATGAATACTCTGACTTAACAACTGATAAACAGCCGACATTTCGGGTCTGTTCATCTCTGCCAATAAATCCAGATGCTTCCGTATCACATTCTCGTCATAACGGATGGCTGGACCTGTTTGCGCTTCTTTTGCCGGCATCCTATGTACTTTAGCTGCTGTCTCATCCATAAGAGGAAGCAACACATCCTCTGGAATGCCGGTGTCTCTTAATATTTGACCTGCCAAAACATACATGTGGTTGGTGAAATTACAAGCAAAAACAGCAGCCAGATGCAAATGCCTGCGCAATTCGGAAGACAAAAAGCGCACATCATTAGAAAGCTCTCTTGCCAAGCCTTCCAATATTGGACAATCCGCCTCTTGTTTGCATTCCAAGAAAAGAGGAATAGAGGCAAAATCAACCTCTCTTTGTTTGGAAAAGGTCTGTAAAGGATACAAGACTCCATATCTTTTCGTGTAATTGGCAAACAGTTCCATCGGCATGCTTCCTGCCGTATGAATCCAAAGTCCGCCGTTCGCAGGAATGGAGGCTGCAATGCCTTCCAATGCTGTGTCTTTTAAGGAAAAGAGATACAAGTCCGCATCTGTCCGGATTTGGGTTGGGTCATCACAAGCCACGGCATTCAAACACCCAGCCAACTCTTCCGCATGGATTTGTGTATGGCTATAAACTTGCACTATCTGGATTTGCGGCAAACGGGACATCGCCAATGACAAGCGTGTCGCCAAATTGCCGGCACCCACCATCACCACTTTCATTCTTCGCTTGCTTTTGGTTCTTCAGGCAAAGTGAATTTGCCCAAATGAATCTTTTCCCATTGTAAACGAGATTCGTCAAAAGGGTTGCCCGGCTTCTCTTTATAACCGAATCCTATGACAGACAACACCTCCATTTGATAAGGGATATCCAACAATCCGCGGATATATTGGGCGGAATCCTCTTCACTTTCTGTCTGCCGGTTCCGGATTTGGCACCAACAGCTTCCCAATCCTAAATCTTCTGCCTGAAGCTGCATCATAATGGAAGCGATAGAGGCATCTTCTATCCACACATCACTCTCCATCACATTGGCTAAAACCACGACTGCCAATGCACAACCTTCCAGGAAAGCTGCTCCATGGGGCTTGCAAAGAGACAATTTTTCAAGCATCTCTTTATCTTCAATGACGACAAACTGCCAAGGATTCTTTCTCTTGGAAGCGGGAGACATCAACCCCGCTTTTAATATAGCAGCCACTTGATCCGGATTCAATAGTTGGCTTGTAAACTTACGTGTACTTCTTCTGTTCTTAATTAATGATGCGAAATCTTTCATTATTTCTATCTTTGCAAAAAAATTACATTTCGGACAAAGATAGGAATAAATATCAGAGCATTTATACGCTTTCTCCTTTTTTGACGTTATTACAAGTAATTATATAATGAAACAAGGTAAATCAGCAACATATATGATGGTTCGTATCGTAGCTTTATGGCTATTCATCCTATTTTCTCTCCCGCTTTTTGCCCAAAAGCGAGTAAAAGTAACGGGTTATATCCGTGATGCGGAAGGCAACCCGTTAGAATTGGTCAACGTTTTGGTTAAGAACACCTTGAACGGAACCATGACAAACGAGAAAGGATTCTACTCTTTGAATGTCGCAACAGGCGATTCGGTTGTTTTCCTTTATTCTTGTATTGGATATAACAAAGCCGAACGAATTGTCCCTTCTTTGCAAGCAGACCTGCGCTTGAATGTGCAAATGAATTATTCTTCCATCGACTTGGGGGAATTTTCGGTTACTGCTATCCGGAAGCAGACCTCGACCATGGAAACCATGCAAGCGGACAAAGTAAAATTATTGCCGGACCCTGCAGGTGGAAGCATCGAAAGCTTGGTGGTCACTTTTGCCGGAGTCTCGTCCAACAACGAACTAAGTTCACAATATTCGGTCAGGGGCGGAAGTTATGACGAAAACATTGTCTATGTGAATGGCATTGAAGTATTCAGGCCTCTATTGATTCGTTCGGGACAACAAGAGGGACTAAGCTTCGTTAACCCGGACTTGACAGAAGAGGTCAATTTCTCAGCCGGAGGATTCGAAGCCCGGTATGGAGATAAAATGAGTTCGGTTTTGGATATCCGGTACAAAAAGCCTAAACAGTTCGAGGGAAGTGCTTCTGCCAGCCTCTTGGGTGGTAATGTATCCATAGGAAGCTCGACAGGGAAATTCACTCAGGTAACCGGATTCAGATACAAGAGCGGGAAATCATTATTGGGGACAATGGACACGGACGCCGAATATGATCCTCGTTTCATGGATGCGCAAAGCTACATGACTTTCCAATTTTCCCCCAAATGGGAAGCGACATTCTTGGGGAATATTGCCACAAACAAATATCGTTTTACGCCTCATAGCAGGGAAACCAGTTTTGGAACTGTCGAAAACACTCAAAAGTTCACAGTCTATTTTCCTAATAGCAACGAAAACGACAAGTTCCAAACTTTGTTTGGAGCATTGACCCTTGCTTATAAGCCCAAAAACGATGTGGAGTTGGGCGTGCAAGCTTCCGCATTCGACAGCCAAGAAGACGAGCGTTATGACATCATGGGTGAATATTGGCTAAGCGACGGGACGGAGAACAATTCCGGCTTGGACGCAGGAAGTTCCGCTTTGTCCGTTGGACGTTATCAAGAACATGCCAGGAACCGTCTCCACTCCAATATTATGAATGTAGGACATTATGGCTCTGCCCGTTTATGGAACAACACGCTTCGCTGGGGAGTTCAAGTGCAGCAAGAAAAAATAAACGACAAGATTGTCGAATGGGAAAAACGGGACTCCTCCGGCTACTCTTTGCCTCATACGGGCAACGGGGTCAACTTGATATCCAATCTTTATTCAAAGAACGAGTTGGAAAGTACCCGCTTCTCTTCTTATGTGCAAGATGCTTTCAAGTTCCGGACCAAGCAAGGGTTGTTCACATTGGTTGGAGGTGTGCGTGGCAGTTATTGGAGTTATAACAAAGAATTCATCGTCAGTCCCCGTATTTCATTTGGATTTGTACCCAATTTCAACCAGCAACTGACATTCAGATTGGCATCCGGTCTCTATTATCAATCACCTTTTTACAAAGAATTGCGCTTGATTGAGACGGATGGAAACGGGAACGATGTCGTCAAACTTAACAGCAACCTAAAGTCCCAACAATCCATACATATCATCGCAGGCGGAGATTATACGTTCAAAGCGTCTGGAAGGAATTTCAAATTGACAACTGAACTTTACTACAAAAAGCTGAACAATTTGGTTCCATACACCATCGACAACGTAAAGGTCCGTTATTACGGAGAGAATTGCGCTTCGGGTTATGCTGCCGGCATCGACTTGAAATTCTTCGGAGAATTTGTACCGGGAACAGATTCATGGATTAGCTTATCCTTGATGAAATCAGAGCAAACCATCCGGGAGAAAACAAAAGCCCCGCTTCCAAACAGTCCGGGATATAATATCAGCCTTTTCTTCCAAGACTACTTCCCCGGATATGAACGTGTCAAGCTGAATTTGAAAGGTGTGTTATCGGGTGGACTTCCTGTGACAATCCCCAATAAAGGATATGAAGATGGCTTCTTTAGGACTCCTGCATATAAACGTGTAGACATGGGTGTTTCCTATGAGCTGATAGCAAAGGGGATGCTATCCACGAACGGTCGTTCCTTAAATATGTCAAAAGCGTATGGTTGGGAGTTGACGTTTTCAACCTTTTGGATATGAAGAACGTAAATTCTTATTACTGGATAACCCGCGCAGATCAAAACCAATTCGCCATTCCGAATTATTTGACCGGAAGACAAATAAATGCACGATTAATTGTGGATTTCTAAAGGAGCGCCACTATTATTAGTGGAAACAAACCCCCGGCACCTTGTTAATTGGGTAAAGACAAAGTATAAGAAATATCATAAGAGCTAAATTATCCGAGACACTACCTCTTTTCCAAAAGGTAGTATGCTTTTTGGGAAAAGGTAGTATGCTTTTCAGAAAAAGGTAGTATGCTTTTGCCGGGATTAGTTTAAATGAAAAAGTACCGCAGCTTTCTCAACTAAGGAAAAGATGTTCAATCAAAATCTTTACTCCTATTCCTATCAATATAAGCCCGCCGACCAAATCCAATTTGAAATCGAACTTACCTCCGACATGACTGCCAAAACAGACACCAAACACGGAAAAAAGGAACGTTACTGCTGCAATTGTAAGCAAGACTACATATAAAGATGTCTGTAACATCGCCAACGACACTCCTACCGCCAACGCATCTATGCTGGTCGCAACACCTAATCCACATAGCGTTTTCAAGCAAAGCGGATTCATTTTCCCATCCTCTTCTTTTTCCTGGAAGCTTTCGTAAATCATCCTGCCGCCTAAATAAAGCAACAAGCCGAAAGCTATCCAATGGTCGATTTCCTCTATGTACCGGAGAAAACTAAATCCTAAAAGATAACCGCCCAATGTAAATGCAGCTTGGAAAAATGCCAAAACAAAAGCAATCTTCGCTATATGAATGTAAGCACAACGCTTCAAGATTGCCCCTGAAGTAGCTGAAACAGCCAGACTGTCCATAGACAGTCCGATTGCCAGCAATACGATTTCAATAAACGACATATTTAAATTTCATCTGAAATCTTATAATTATTCCGGTTGGGGGAGTTTCGAGATATTAACTCTCCAACGAAACCAGACAAAAACATTTGGGTTCCTAACACCATTCCCGTCAAAGCAATATAAAAGAATGGCGAACTTGCCACCAAAGGACGTGGCGAACCAGCCCACAATGAGAATAATTTTGCACCCAAAACCACTACCAAAGAAAGGAAACTAAGAAAGAACATCACACTTCCCCATAATCCAAAGAAGTGCATCGGCTTCTTTCCAAACTTGGAGGTGAACCATAATGTAATCAAATCCAAATAACCGTTTACAAAACGATCCAAACCAAATTTTGTCTTACCATATTTACGGGCTTGGTGATGCACGACTTTTTCCCCTATTTTATTAAAGCCTGCTATTTTCGCCAAATAAGGAATATAACGGTGCATGTCGTTATATATCTCTATATTCTTCACCACAATATTCTTATACGCTTTCAATCCGCAGTTGAAGTCATGCAGGTTATGTATCCCGGAGAACTTTCGTGCAGTCGCATTAAACAGTTTCGTAGGAATCGTTTTTGACAATGGGTCATAGCGTTTCTTCTTCCATCCTGACACCAAATCGTATCCGTCTTCCACTATCATGCGGTACAATTCGGGGATTTCATCCGGACTGTCTTGCAAATCGGCATCCATGGTAATGACCACGTCACCTTTTGCCCTCTGAAATCCGCAATGCAAACCAGGGGATTTTCCATAATTACGACGGAAGCGAATGCCATGCACGCAAGCAGACTGTTGCTTAAAGCATTCTATTATCTTCCATGAATCATCCGTACTGCCATCATCCACAAATATGACTTCATAGGTAAAATGATGTTCATCCATCACACGCTCAATCCATGAAAACAACTCCGGAAGAGATTCTGCCTCGTTATACAACGGTATGACAACTGATATATCCATTTTATGTTTATTTGTTAATTTCTTTCTTTTTATTTCACAGAACCCGTCTGGTTATTCCGGCATAACAATGCAGCTACCGGAATAGAAAATATAATGCCGTAAAAAACATTATTCAAAATTCCTTGTAAAGCCATGTGAATAGGCGAAAAATCCAAGGATTTGACTGATTGTATCACTTTCGAATCGGCCTGCAACTGAGCCAACGACTCCAAAGTCTGATTAATGGCAGACTTGACGAAATCAGGCGGTGCCACGAAACGATAGAAGATGTAATGCATGACTGCCACAATCAATGCCGCAAAGAAGTAGATAAATATCCCGAACTGCCATGCCCGGAAGAAACTGATATTACCTCCCAAATCGTTCCTGTATTTTTTCGTCAACAAGTATGCCAAATAGGGAACAACGAAAGACATGCCCCAATAGATTGTGACCAAAAAAGGATATTTCAAGCTCCCCATGTAAAAAAGATACTTGAATACCCAAAACATTCCTAAAGGGAATCCATATCTCATGGAGGCTTGAATCAATGAATTATTCACATTTTCCATATTTCTTCTAAAAATCTCATTCACTACAAAAGTAATCTATTTTACACGAAGCCAAAAACAAATGTCTTTGATTTTCACATCTAACACAAATTAAAAAAGCCTCTCACAGACTTGTATCTGTAAAAGGCTTTAACTAAACAGTTCTTCAAATTCGTGACCTCGGAGGGGCTCGAACCCTCGACCCAATGATTAAGAGTCATTTGCTCTACCAACTGAGCTACGAAGTCATTTCGTTCGCTTCTTTTATGTGACCTCGGAGGGGCTCGAACCCTCGACCCAATGATTAAGAGTCATTTGCTCTACCAACTGAGCTACGAAGTCATTCCTGTCCGTTCTTTTATGTGACCTCGGAGGGGCTCGAACCCTCGACCCAATGATTAAGAGTCATTTGCTCTACCAACTGAGCTACGAAGTCATTCCTGCAATCATCTCCTTGATTGCGGGCACAAAGATATGGACTTTATTTTTTCTATCCAAGAATTCATGCGCTTTTTTTTTACTAATTTCTTTCACGCATTCTTCTTTTCTATTGATAGTCAGTTCTATCCCATGAAAAGATTTAATAGAGAACAGTATGCCATCAAATTTCCGCGTCAAATTCATAAACATCGGAAGGAGTTGTACGCTTCAGTGCCACCAATTGCACATCCTTTCCTACCCGTATGCCCTCCTCGAACAATCGGATGTCTACTGTTTTATAAGCCAGTTCCGGATGGTTGTTATCCCGGCTCAAATGGCATAACCAAATATCTTTCAGTTCCGGGATGTAATGGGTTGCTAAAAACTCGGCAGCCTCCCTGTTGCTCAAATGCCCAGTCGGGCTTGCCACACGTTCCTTTAAGAACTGAGGATATGTTCCAAACTTCAACATCTCTTCATCATAATTGGCTTCCAGCACAAGATGGTTAGCCATGCCGATATATTTCCCTACAGTATCTGTAATATGCCCCATGTCAGTCGCAATGGTAAAACGCTGGTCGCCAAACACGATATGGAATCCGACACTATCCGTACTATCATGCGGGACGGGAAAGGCCGTTATCTCAAAATCTTTTATCTTAAACGGTTTTTCCTTCTCTATGATTCTTTTCGAAGAACACAAAGTCTCCTCGACATACCGGCTCTTGGCAATGCCCTGATGCACTCCTTCTGTGGAAAAGACCGGGATATTCAACTTCTCGCCTAAATAACCAACCGTCTTGATATGGTCGGCATGGTCATGGGTGACGAGCACTCCCATGATTTGAGACATGTCCACCGAGCGGTCTTTCAGCACCTTTTTGATTGTACGGATACTGATTCCTGCATCAATCAGTATTCCATACTCCGGAGTGCCCAAGTAGTAGCAATTGCCACTGCTTCCGCTCGCCATGCTAAAAAAAATCAATTTCATATTTATGTTTTTTACCTTTCTATATTTATGAGCACACGGACAAATCGGGTAGAGTGATTTCACCTATCAGCGAACAGTTCATGTGTTCCTTCACTTCGGCAGGAGTCAAGCCATGACCAAACAAGAACATCAGTTTGGTAACTGCACTTTCCGTCGTACTGTCATAACCACTGATGACTCCTATTTCCAACAACTTTTGTCCTGTTTCGTAACGATGCATTTCCACGCAGCCTGCACGGCATTGGGTCACATTCACGATAATGATATTCCTTTCGACGGCCTCCGCCAACAATTTCAAGAACCACTCGTCGAGAGGTGCGTTTCCACAACCGAACGTTTCCAAGACAACACCTTTCAGCCCCGGAATGTTCAATATGCTCTCCACGACTTGAAAAGAAATACCTGGAAATAATTTCAATATCGCAATGTTACGATCCAACAGATAATGCGGCTTCAACGGACGGCGGGAAACCGGATAATATATCTGCGAAGTGTCGTATTTAATATGTATCCCGGCATGAGCCAATGGAGGATAATTATAAGAACGGAATGCGTTAAAGTTGTCGGCATTGGCTTTGCAAGTACGATTTCCACGCATCAGTTGGTTTTCAAAAAAGATACAAACTTCTGGAACAATGGGGAAACCTCCCTCCTTGGCTGCCGCTATTTCAATAGCTGTTATCAAGTTCTCCTTGCCGTCTGTCCTTAACATGCCTATTGGCAATTGAGAACCCGTCAAAATAACCGGTTTCCCTAAATTTTCCAACATGAAACTAAGCGCAGAGGCAGTATATGACATGGTATCTGTCCCGTGGAGCACTACGAATCCATCATATTTCTGATAGTTTTCTGCAATTATCCGGGCTATTTTCATCCAAGACTCCGGTCCCATTGCCGATGAATCAAGCGGTGGTTCAAATTGATAAGTATCCACTTTGTGACCTAACTGTTCCAATTCCGGAACGCGTTCCACCAAGTGTTGGAAATTAAGTGTTTCCAATGCACCTGTTTCCGTATTCTCAACCATACCGATTGTTCTCCGGTATATATTAACAAAATTCCCGCCTGATTCTTATCCTTTTCCATGATAGCCATTAATTAGGAGAACAAAGATAGTGTAATCAGAATGTAGAACAAAGAAATTATTGACAAAAATTCACGGACTGTCATTAAGAGAAAAAGGAGGAAATTAGTACCTGTTTACGTTTTATCTGAAAAATTTAAATAAGAGCCTACTAAAACTATCAAGGATAATCGTTAATTTTGCCCTCAAATTACATATATACAAAAAGCAAAAATTATGAATGAAAAAATGACTGCCGTCAACATGCCTTGGGAAGAACGTCCCGAAGGTTGTACAGACGTGATGTGGCGTTATTCAAAGAACCCGGTAATCGGGCGTTATCAAATCCCCACTTCCAACAGTATTTTCAACAGTGCCGTCGTTCCTTTTAAAGATGGTTTTGCTGGTGTGTTCCGCTGCGACAACAAAGCTGTTCAGATGAATATCTTTGCAGGCTTCAGCAAAGATGGTATCCATTGGGATATCAACCATGAGCCTATCCAGTTCAAGGCAGGCAACACAGAGATGATTGAATCCGAATATAAATATGACCCTCGTGTAGCTTGGATTGACGACCGCTATTGGATTACTTGGTGCAACGGCTACAATGGCCCGACCATCGGCATCGCTTATACATTTGATTTCGTTGATTTCTTCCAATGCGAAAATGCGTTCTTGCCTTTCAACCGTAACGGCGTATTGTTCCCGCAGAAAATCAATGGCAAATATGCTATGTTGAGCCGTCCGAGCGACAACGGACACACTCCTTTCGGTGATATTTATATCAGCTACAGCCCAGATATGAAATATTGGGGAGAACACCGCTGCGTAATGAAAGTTACTCCGTTCCCGGAAAGCGCATGGCAATGCACCAAAATAGGAGCCGGTTCTGTTCCTTTCATGACTGAAGCAGGATGGTTGATGTTCTACCATGGTGTCATCACGACTTGCAACGGATTCCGTTATTCAATGGGCGCAGTTATCTTGGATAAAGAAAACCCGGAAAAAGTCCTTTACCGTACACGCGACTACATCTTAGGTCCGGCTGCTCCTTACGAATTGCAAGGAGACGTGCCTAACGTTGTATTCCCATGTGCAGCGCTGCAAGATGGCAAACGTGTAGCTGTTTATTACGGTGCAGCTGACACTGTAGTCGGTATGGCTTTCGGTTATATTGACGAAATCATAGAATTTGTGAAGACACATTCTATCTGATTCAATTTATAGTATTACTTATATCATCCGCCAACTATTTCTTTATCCAATCAATAAGGGAATAATGGCGGATTTTTTATAACGATACATTTTAAATACCATATGATTATGAAACAATTATTATTAGCCGCAGGCATGGCTGTTATCCTGAATGCTTGCCAATCAGGGACAAAGGAGGCAACCGGAAGCGTTGACAATCCTTTCTTCCAAGAATACGCCACACCGTTTGGCGTTCCTCCTTTCGACAAAATCAAGTTCGAACATTACAAGCCTGCTTACCTTCAGGCTCTCAAAGAACACGACGAGGAAATCAAGGCTATCATCGAGAACAAAGAGGCTCCCTCTTTTGAAAACACGATTGTCGCTTTGGACAACAGCGGACAGTTGTTGTCGAAAGTGTCATCGGCTTTCTCAAACGAGTCCAGCATCAACTCTACTCCTGAAATCCAAAAATTGGAACAGGAAATCTATCCTCTTCTATCCAAACATAGCGATGACATCAACTTGAACCCTAAACTGTTTGCTCGTGTAAAAGCTGTTTACGACCAGCGCGAATCATTGGGATTAGACAAGGAGCAGGCTAAATTGTTGGAAGAAAAATATAAGAGATTTGCCCGCAGGGGAGCAAACTTACCAGCAGACCAACAAGCTAAATTGAGAGTCTTGAATGAAGAAATCTCCAAACTGGAATTAACCTTCGGTCAAAACTTGTTGAAAGAGACCAATGGTTTCCGGTTGGTTATTGACAAAAAAGAGGATTTGGCAGGATTGCCAGAAACATTGATTGCTTCCGCGGCTGAGCAGGCTCAAAGCGACAACATGGAAGGAAAGTGGGTTTTCACTTTGCATAACCCAAGCATCATGCCTTTTTTGCAATTTGCCGAGAATCGTGATTTAAGAGAAAAGCTGTTTACGGCTTACTTGATGCGCGGAAACAACGGAAACAGCAATGACAACAAAGAAGTTGTCAAACGCTTGGTTACTGCCCGTTTGGAAAAAGCCAAATTATTAGGATATGACACCTTTGCTAATTATCAGTTGGCAGAAAATATGGCGAAGAACGAAAACAACGCCTACAAGTTGTTGGACGAAATATGGAAACCGGCTTTAAAGAAAGCAAAGGAAGAATTGGCGGACATCAATGCGGAAATCAAGAAAGAGGGAGGAAACTTCGAAGCTCAAAGTTGGGATTGGCGTTATTATGCCGAGAAAGCCAAGAAAGCCAAATTTGATTTGGACGAAAATGAAGTTCGTCCTTATTTGGAACTCCAGAATGTTCGTGAAGGCGCATTCTATGTGGCTAATCGCTTGTTTGGCATTTCTTTCACAGAATTGAAAGACATTCCATTGCCAGATCCAGATGCACAGGCATTCGAGTGCAAGGATAAAGATGGTTCTCATTTAGGAATCCTTTACATGGACTTCTTCACTCGTCCAGGCAAAGCTGGTGGAGCATGGTGCGGTGGTTATCGACCACAAGCATACGACAAAGATGGGAAGCGCATCGCTCCGGTTGTCACAACCGTCTTCAATTTCAGCAAACCTGCAAACGGACAAATGGCATTGCTGAGTGCTGATGAAACAGAAACTGTTTTCCATGAATTTGGCCATGCGTTGAACGGATTGTTCGCTGATGTCCACTATTTAGGTGTCGCAGATGTTCCTATCGACTTCGTGGAGCTTCCTTCACAAATCATGGAGCACTGGGTATTTGAACCGGAAGTTTTGAATGTATATGCAAAACATTACCAGACAGGTGAAGTAATGCCGAAAGCTTTGATAGACAAAGTTGTAAAGAGCGGTAAATACGGACAAGGTTTTGCCACAACTGAATATACAGCTGCTGCTTTATTGGATTTGCGTTACCATTCATTAAAGGAGATTCCTGCTAATTTCAATACTGATAATTTTGAAAAAGAGGTATTGAACAAAGAATATGGATTGATTTCACAGATTCCTCCTCGTTACCGCACAACTTACTTCTCACACACTATGGGCGGTGGTTATTGCGCTGGTTATTATAGTTATATCTGGGCAGAAGTTTTGGACGCAGATGCTTACGAAGCTTTCAAAGAAACAGGTGATATCTTTAATCAAGAGGTGGCTAACAAGTTCCGCACTTGTGTTCTTTCACCGGGCGGCATTGATGATGCCATGGTCATGTATAAGAACTTCAGAGGCAAAGAACCGAATACTGATCCTTTGTTGAAGAATAGAGGATTGAAATAATCAGGAATAATTAAATAATCAGAAGGGGCTGTGTCAAAACGAAAGTTTTGATGCAGCCCCTTTAAGGTGTATCAGAATTAGCAAAATGCAAGGCACTGAGGATGAGACCGACAGGAGTTTACTAATGTAAATGACCGAGGTCGAATTCCGAAAGTAACGCAGCAGGTTGCAATTATGACACACCGCCTTCTTATTTTCTATAAAACACTTATTATATGACGCTTACGCAAGTGTATTTGCTGCAAAAACCGGGTCGTTATATCTATTCAAAAAACATACCGTTGTTTTAAAAAAAACGTCACGAGGAATTTTTGAAAACGTCCAATGTTTTTTCAAAAACGTCCAATGTTTTTTTAAAAACAACGGTATGTTTTTTTCGATACATTTTGACGGTTTTTTTTCTATGTTTTGCGCATAAAAAAAGAGGACAAGTGAAACACATGCCCTCTTCTCTAATTTATATAGAATTGTTATTATGCAACTTTTTCCAACTTCTTCATGACAGAGAAGATAAAGATTGCAGACAATAAGCAAAGACCTACTAATACGCCCCATACAATCCACAATTCCAATCCGCCCCACAACCAAGCAGCAACAGCTGTCAAATAATTACCTACGGCAGTAGCAACGAACCATCCGCCCATCATCATTCCTTTGTACTTTGGAGGAGCCACTTTTGACACGAATGAAATACCCATCGGAGAAAGAAGCAATTCACCAAATGTCAAAACCAAGTAAGTAGATACCAACCAGTTTGGAGATACAAAAGTAGCTGTTCCAGCCTGTAATGCTTCTGCCTGAGCAGCCGGAGTCAACAAACCGAATGAACCCATCATCATGAGAATGTATCCGCAGGCAGCAACTAACATACCCAATCCAATCTTTCTCGGAGCTGAAGGCTCTTTACCTTTTCTTGCCAAAGAACCAAATATTGCCATAGAAACCGGGGTCAAAGCAACCACAAAGAACGGGTTGAACTGCTGGAAGATAGGAGCATTTACGTCAACAGCCCCTTCTAATGTGTTATAACGATAGCCCAAGAAAGCAAGAGCCAACACGATAACAGCGGCAGAAATAGCCTTTGCTTTACCTGTCTTTGATTGAACCAATGAGAACAATGCATAAACAATAAAGATGACAGCAACCAAGTTCCACACGTCAAACATCATGCTTTGCAGGCCATCTGAACTCTTAGCCGTAAATTCATCTGCAAAATAAGTCAAAGTCAAACCATTCTGGTGGAATGCCATCCAGAAGAAGATAACAACTGTAAACACCAAGCAAAGTGCAATGATGCGGTCTTTTGTTTCTTTCGGAGACAATTCTGGATACTCTGCTTTCGCTTTGCTGTCATTACTTTTCTGTTTGGTTGATCCTTCAACATGCTTGAATGAGCTACGGCAAAGATAATAGATTGCCATAGAAACAATCAAAGAAACACAAGCTACACCAAATGCGAAATGATAAGAGTCATTGACACTTACACCAAATGTATGCTGCGCATATTCCATAATAGCTACCGCAGCAGAAGGAGCGAACAACGCACCTATATTAATTGCCATATAGAAAATACTAAATGCAGAATCTCGTTTTGCCGCATATTCCGGAGAATCGTACAAGTTGCCGACCATTACTTGGAGGTTTCCTTTAAACAAACCTGTTCCTGTACTGATTACCAACAAAGCAGCAAACATACAAGCTAAAGCCGGAGTTCCACTTCCCATCGGCAAAGCCAACAGCACATATCCGACAAACATGGCAATGATACCAATCGTTACCATTTTTCCATATCCGAATTTATCGGCCAAAATACCTCCAATAAATGGCAAAAAGTAAACCATTGCCAAGAATGTAGAGTAAATAGTACCCGCTACTCCGGCAGACAAGCCGAAATTAGCTTTCAAAAACAAAACAAAAATAGCCAACATGGTATAGTAGCCAAAACGTTCTCCCGTATTGGCCAAGGCTAATGCATACAATCCTTTAGGTTGTCCTTCAAACATAAAATAAGTAAGTTTATATTAATAAATTATTGAATAATCTGTTTAATCGCTCCTGTTTCTGGATAAAACAACACCTTGACTGGAGCTTTTTTATCTTCAAACATAACTGGAGCCAACGCTTCTTGGGTTCCAAATTCAGTCACCTGAACTTCACCTTTGTAGAGTGTCTTCTTTGAGGTAAATAATTCTACAGATGCTTTTCCTGGTACATTATAAACGATGCCTTTCATCATTTTTTCCTTTTTCTCTGCCTCTTTCGGATCCAGTTGTGGAGCTCGGTCTATCGCCTTCAAATTCATATAAATCGGAGCACCGCCTAAATCGTCAGCGTCAACAATACCTAAATGTTCGGAAAAACGGAATACGACCTCTTTCTCCAAATCTTCCGTAGGGACAATCGTAACCTCGTAATGGTCGGTGACACGAGTTGTTTCACCCACAAAAAAGATTGGTCAAAGCCTGCTCCTGCTGTTCCAATTGCTCGATGACCAATTTCATTGCTTGTCCATCAGGTGGCAAATTATCCGCATCACCTGTCAATATATTCATTCGACTTTCACGAATGCGGTAAATTTGTTTGGCTGCCACTTCCGCTTGCTTTGCGGTTGACCCAGCCATCAACAACTCTTCAGAAAGGACAGAAGCATTAGTAGCTGCCGCTTTCTTCTTGCTTTTTGATGCGTCATCTTTCTTGTCGGAGGCATCATCAGGCGTATATTCGGTATTGATTGAACACAAAAGCCCGTCAGACGTCAAGTAGGCATAAGGAGCAACCGTGCCCGGCTTGAAAGAGACCACATAAGTGTTTTCCTTGTCTGGTATTCCACGGTTTAACAGTTTCACTTTTCCTAATTCATAAGCCACGGCATCTTCTGTTATCACTTTCTTCACGCCTAAATATTTCTCGGCATAAGGATAATAAGGTCCTGCTTTATATGTCACTTTTGTCACTTCCGCATCAACCACCAAATGGGTTTTCGGAAGAGAATAAGTTACTCCATAATCATTCGCCTTGACGGCATTCGCTTTGACGACTTTTGTCTGCGCCATTCCCGGAATAGCAATCAGCAAGCCAACAAGCAAAATCATATTCTTCATATTATTCGTATCTTTAATTGTCTTTATACATTCAAAGCACAAATCTATTAATTTTTTATATAATGTTGCTATCTTTTGCAGCTAAATTCACTCCTTCACAAGCTCTTTTAGTTTAACTACTTGAAAAGTCATGTGTGCAACACTGGATTCATATAAAATGCCAACGGTTTCTTCATCAACCATAGTCAAACATGAATATCCCCATCCATCTTCTTCGTCCAACAATATTTGGTGGCTCTTGAGCCATGTCACACCGCCATCCAAGCTTGCTTTGATGGTTATATGGTTTCTATTTGCTGTCGTATTCGGATTAGAGAAGAGCAAAAGGTCTTTGCCTAAAATGTTCTTTTTAGCATCAACATGTATCAAACTTGCCATACAAACAGGTTCCTGCAATGCTGTACGGGTTGAGATATGCTCTTCCCACGTTTTGCCTAAATCTTTGGTAATAGATACAGCCCGGCTACCACCTCTGTTATCACGCATATTAAGCATCAACACACCTGGAGCGATTTCCGCCACTTGTGATTCTGTCGTATTTGAACGTGCCGGCTGGTGGATAGCCCAAGTTTCTCCCCGGTCTTTACTATACATGATTCCGGCATGAGGCATCCGCTCCGAATCAATAAATTGAATAGGGAAAACCAATGTGCCATCGTGCATTGTAATACCTCTTCCGGGGCCTTGCAACAAGAAATGCCAAGATGAATCTTTCACTTGTTTCGTTATATTGATTGGCTTGCTCCATGTCTTTCCTTCATCGGTACTTTTCACCAGGACCAATTGCGCCGTTTCATCCGGAGTCATGCCCTGACGGGAATTAAACCAAGCACGTTGATTTCCCATTCCATGACACCAAGCAGCAACAATCCAAAGAGTGTTCGTCTGCTCATCCACTAAAATTGATGGATCTCCCACTCCATTCTGTGCATGAGGCAATCCACCCTCATTTTTAAAAGTCATAGCGATTTGCATAGGTTCCCAAGTCTGCCCTTTGTCTTCACTGCGGCTTACTCCTATGTCAATCTTCTCCTGCAAATCAACAGAACTATGATAACGCACGTCATAACATCCGACCAAAGTACCGTTATTTGTTGTCACGATTCCCGGTATTCGATAGGCAGCAACTCCGTCATCCCAAGCACTTCTCACGGCATAGCCCATTCTCCGTTTGGGTGAAAGGTTATTTCCTGCCACCACAGCTTTACTTTTATTTATTTCAGCTGATTCAATTGCTGCTGTGATTGTATGTGAAAGTTGCGTCTTAGGTTTCATCTGTAAACTAACCCAGAAGTAGTTGATTCCTTTCAACATTGGCTGTTCGCTACTTAAGGCCAATCGTTTGCCTGGAGAAGACTTTTCATCTTGTTTGACCGAATAATCCGCAAAAACTTCTTTCATGGTTGCTTGTCCCGATTTCCCTAACACACAGAAGGTGAAGAATAACTCTGGTTATCAGTAGGACTGAAATGCACGCCTCTCCGGGAAACTCCTTCCGTTCCACTATAACAAAAGGCGGACAGCTTCAACTTCCGACAAATCTTCTGCATCCAGACTTATATCTAACTGATTTAAAACATCTCCCTTATCTGCGTTTACCCGGATTTCAAAAAGAGCATTATCTTGTTGGTTAGTCAAAACCGGTATTTCCGGAGCGCGAACAAACAACGTATCGGCGGCATACACACTGCTGCTCAATGCCAGCATTCCTATTAGTAGAAACGTATTTCTCATGCGAATAATATTATTATAAAAATCGTATTCTTCAATACTTCGGTAAATTTTTACCGAAAAATTAAAAGTTAAACAATAGAACCGGCAAAAGCTGGTTCGAAAACACTAAAGAGGTCATTGAAATGTTGTCAAAAACGAATGGTTAAGCATGAAGAAATGTACTGAAAAAAGAGTGCTAACCTGCTGATAATAAAGGTGGAAAGTATTGCATAATTCGTTGATTTTAGTAAATTAGAAGTCTCTCAACTCTTCTGATTATGACTAAAGAAACACTCCTTATGCAATACCAATCCGAGTGCCTATCGGCTCTCAAATCAGTCGTGAATATACACAAACCTTTTTGAAAAAACGTTCATGGATGCAATGAAATTATTCATGGCCATCCCCGATCGTATAAACTTCCTCCAATTGGGTAGGTATGGACGTTTTTCGGAACAGACCTACCGTAACCTTTTTTGAGCATGAAACTTTCGACTGGTTTGCGTTCAACGGCTCTATCATCAGCAAGCATCTCACAGGTAAAAGAAAAGCCATCGCCATCGATCCTTCCTATATCCCCAAATCAGGCAAGAAGACACCTTGGATAGGTTACTTCTGGTCTGGTTGTGCAGGAGAGTACAAGCGTGGATTGGAAATCATGGGCATCGGTGTCATAGACATCGACAACCATGAATGCATGACTTTAGGTTCCATTCAGACACCGGATTGTAAAACCTTGGATAATATGGACAAGAACCTCGTTGACTGGTACAGCAGCTATCTTATCAGTAGAAAAGACAAGCTACAGAGCATATCAAGAACGGTGGTTGCAGACGCATTCTTTTCCAAGGAAACATTCATAACGCCTATGTGTGAGAACGATTTCCATGTCATCAGCCGCTTTCGGAATGACGTAATCCTGTACTATCCGACATTGGAACAGAAAACAGGAAAACGTGGCCATCCAAAGTGGTTTGACGGAAGAATCGACTTTGCCAATCTGGATCTGACCCGGTGCAAGGAATACGAGGTGAACAAAGGAAAGCTATACGGATTGAGGGTATATGCAAAAGCTCTCAAAAGGTATGTTTCCTTAGCCATCTGGTATCCGATGGACGGGAGGACAGACAAGTGGCAGCTTTACTTCTCTACAGACGATTCGATGGATGGACGGGAGGTTCTGGATTATTACAGAACCAGGTTCCAATTGGAATTTTGCTTTAGAGATGGTAAGCAACATGCAGGAATCACCAACTGTCAGTCAACCGACTTCAGAAAGTTGGATTTTCACTTCAATGCATCGCTTGCTGCTGTCAACTTGGCCAAAGCGGCATGTAAGAGGCTCGGAATAACCTATTCCATATCCTCCTGCAAGTCTTTTATACACAATGCTTATATGCTTGAACGATTTATTTGCGTGTTCGGGATTAACCCAGACCCGCAAGTTATTAACAAACTTTTCAAAGAACTCATTTTATTTACAGCCAGAGCCGCTTAGGCTTGGCTATTTTTTAACGAACTATTGATTCTTTATTTAGCGTGGGTAAAGATAAGTTTTTTTGCTTAAATAATGGATAAATCGTGAACTTTTTTCAAACTTCTTCTGTTATGGTTATATAGTGTTTTTCATGGTATTAGAATTAAGTTAGGTTATGCTGTCCGGTTCGAGAGAATAGGACGGCTAATTTTTTGCCGTCCTAAACATTTGTCATTCTGGTTTGTACTTAGACTCATTCAAGAATTCCTGAGCATGGGTTTTCTGCACCAATGTTACCAAGGTGGCATTTGTTTCAGCCATATACTTCTTTACAATCTGCCAACCCACCCAAGCACCTATATTGCCAGGAGCCCCGTCTGCCAAGAACTTGGAAGGAGCTTCCTCAAAATACTTGTCGGTCGTCATCTTATCCGGAGTAAACAGGTGCTTCCTTTGTACGATAGCCCGCCAAATGGAGCCTTCATGTTCCACACACCATTGATATTCGGATTGAGTATAACCCATAATTAGAGCAGGATCCATTTCCGGAAATGCGAGAGATAATATATATTGTATCTTTCCCTGATAAATCATCCTATCTAACAACACATTCTCATTTCCAGTAAAAGGGAACTCGCTCATCATCCATCCTGCCAAATAGTCCACAACACATCTTGCCCTTTGCATTTTGATTCGTTGGTAGCCATAAAAGAACTGTTGGTATAACGGGAATTCCTCACCCATATATTTATCTATCGACAAGGAGAGCAAACTGTCTGCCACCAAAACATTCTGGTAGAAACCGGAAACGTGCATATATATTCTCGGAATGGTCATATCCGGGAAATTAACCTTCAAGAAAGAGAAGCCTTGTCCCAATTGTTTTTCTATATCATCAACTGATGTATATTGAGCATCCGCATCTTTATATAATTGTAAAAGTGTAGGCTCTGCATAATAACTACGGACATTCTCCATAAATCCCTGCGCATCCAATGAGCGCAAATTCAATACAGCTTTACCAAGCACGTCCAACATGTCGGGATACACCGTATATAATGAATCCAAAGCTGAGGAATCTTCATTTTCAATCCATCTCAACAAGGTTTTGTCAAAACGATTCACAGTGATTGTCAGCGTGTCTACCGTTTGGTTGACAGATGCCGTTCCTGCATTGCATGCCAGCATGGAAAACAAGAGCAAACAACAATATGCTATTTTATTCATCATTCGTTTCATATCTTAATTAACCATTATTCCCGTCAGGCTCTTCTTTTATATTTTCTGCTTTACGGGGCTTGAATGTCCGGACTGATGACGCCCGCATCCTTCCATAACGTCCATAACCGGAATGCCGCTTTTTCATCTTTTCCATCTCCTCAAACTTCCGTTCCAAATAATTATCTGCCATTTTCTTTTATATTAATTTCTCTACGTAAATAAAGGATATTCGTTATTTATCATGGATAAACTGAATCACAAATTAGCAATCACCTCCTCAGAAAGCCCGGTAATGGAAGCAATAGTCGTCACAGGAATACCAGCCGCCTTCATTCCAACAGCGGTTTTCATGATTCCTTCCTCTTTCCCTTTTGCCCATCCTTCTGCTATTCCTTCAGCTCGTCCTTCAATTCGTCCTTCCTCTTTAGCAGAATCGATTTCATCGTTCTGCACCATTTGGTCGATAAGGTGCGCCTTGTAAGCCTCACGATCTGATTCCGACATGGAGTAGTATTGTAATTTCTTGCGTGCTTCACTCAAACCTGGCGCAGTAGTATTCTCGTCAATCACCCCATTTTTCAAGTAATTCACCCACTCCTCTAAAGGAGTCTTCGCCACTTTGTTGAAATCGTTTACACGTATCAAGATGTACTCAGGGAACACAGCAGATGGCATTTTCGGAGCAATAGCATTGCGTTGCTTCTCACTCACTTTCAATTCATCGTGGCAATGCACGCCGATAAAGCGGTTTTGTCCATGATAAAGGAAATCCTCCCCTTCTCCCAAATCAAAGTAAAGGATACTAATGGAGTACACCTTCTTCACCTCCACATATCGTTCGCCTAAAGAGATGTGTTCCGTAATGGCTTTTGCCACTCCATAAAGGATACGTTCCAAGTAATGTATCTCCCGTGTATTCTGGACTTCAATGATAATAATCTCTCCTTTGCTGTTGCGCGCCTTGATATCTACGCGGTTGAACTTGTCGTTCACCGCCTCTTGGTTGGATTCACTCTCAAGGATTTCCTCAATTGTCACTTTTTCACCAAGAAACACCGTAAGGAATCCCTCCAAGACACCAAAGTTTGCCTTTTGACGCAGCAGACGCTTGATAGCCCAGTCGAAACGGATATATTTGTCTTTCAATTCTTCCATATTCGTTTGCATTTCTACCACGAAAGTACTTATTCTCTTCTTCATATCCAAGCCATTTACCTCTTTTAAAATGTTCTTTTCTTATAATTACTGATAAAAAAGAGTATGAGAGTTTTGGAAAAAGAAAAGAAAGCGCATAACTTTGGGTCAAATATATATATATAAATCCATGAGAACAGTTCATTTCATCCTCCGCAATTTGTTTGTCGTTTGCGGACTGTTACTTTCTTTTAATCTATCTGCCCAATCAAACAAGGTGGATAGTATTGACATACACGTACTTTTGTACCCGGACGGTTCCGCATCTATTCATGAGAACTGGCATATCCAAATCAGGGAGAATATAACGGAATGGTATTTGGTACAAGGTAATTTAGGAGAAATAGAAATAACGGATTTCTCGGTATCAGACGAAACCGGGAAAAAGTTCATTTTAGAAGAGGAATGGGATGTTGACCGTTCAAGGAGTGAGAAAGCAGGCAAATGCGGCATTGTGGACAAAGGCAGCGATGGATATGAACTTTGCTGGGGAGTCAGGGACCTCCGGTGCGCATACTTATTCAGTTTCTTACAAAATGAGCCGTCTTGTCAAATCCTATTCCGATGCGGATGGCTTTAACCACATGTTTGTCGCACGAGGCATATCTCCTTCCCCTAAACAAGCCCGACTAACCATTGCTATGGCAGATACGTTATTTACCCAAGAAGACGTTCACATGTGGGCTTTTGGCTTTATCGGAGAAATAGCTCTAAAAGATGGCAAAATAGTAGCCGAGTCGTCTGAACCATTCAGAGAAAACTCTTCCATGATTGCTTTAGTCCAGATTAAGAAAGGTCTTTTGCATCCGGTAGCGGAAGCGAAAGGTTCTTTTGAGAAAGTAAAAGAGCGGGCATTTGAGGATAGTGATTATCTGAATGGCAATTCGGATCTCAGCGGAGAGGATATAATATGCATAATCCTTATGTTCGGCATTCCTCTCGGTATAATATTAATTAGTAAATTATGCATCTACTCCCGTAGACGAACATTATTAGGCAAATCCATTGATAGGGCAGATTACAGGGACTTGCCGGAGAATTGTTCCCTTCTCAAGGCAAATGCAATCCTCAACTATCTGAGCTATTTACCAAGGAGCAATAAATATCTGTTCCAAGCCTACATGACAGACTTTTTCGTCAGAGGCATATTGGAAGTACGTACGGAAAAGAGGCGAGGTGGTTTTACTGAAACTTGCCTGAAGATACATGATTGGAACGATAACGGAGTGGAAAAAGAAGATGGCAAAATAGAATCCTTATTATACAAGATGATTTGCAAAGCTGCTGACGATGAAAAGATTTTGCACGCAAATGATTTAAAGAAAATCAAAGACAAGAAGTTAGCAGTGAAATTATATGGGGCATTGACGAAGAAAGTAGAAGTCTCCAAAAATGACCATAAAGAAGCGAAACAACTATTCGGACTGAAACGGTATCTTGAGCGTTCCACTCAAATCAACGAGCTATCCCTTTCGGAAATGTCTCTTTGGAAACGCCATTTAGTCTATGCCGCTCTTTTGGGTTGCAACAAACGGGCGTTTAAGGAGCTGGAGAGAATCTGTCCGGATATCACACAGTTGTCCCAACCTGATTTCAGAGGGAAACAAAAGGAAAAATTCCTTCTTCCTCATTCCATCCAACAATCCAACTGCTTTACCTCTATTCTACTTTGCTCAACAAAAGCTCCAGCAAGGTATACGAACAAAGCGGAGGTTCCGACGGATCAGGCAGAAGTGGAGGTTACGGAGGAAGTTCTTCTTTCGGAGGAGGTGGCGGATTCTCCGGTGGAGGTTATGGAGGCGGTGGAAGATAAACCGTTCCCTTTCTATCACCCAAGCAGACTTAATTAAATGAATACGATGAACAAACAGATAAAAAAGAATAGCTGTCTATTTCAATTGATAAAACAAACCGGAAGTTTGTTATTGCTTATTTTAAGTAGCTCTTTTTACGGAAAAGCACAAGTCGAAGCGTGGCGGAGTCCACTGGAATTCCCTCTGTTTTTGGCAGGGAATTTTGCAGAACTGCGCCCGAACCATTTCCATGCCGGCATCGATTTGAAAACTCAAGGTGCCACGGGGAAAGCTGTACATGCGCCCAAAGCGGGATATGTTTCACGCATATCTGCGAGTCCGTGGGGTTATGGTTATGCTCTTTACTTGAACCATCCGGACGGAGTTACTACCGTTTACGGGCACTTGGAACGCTTCGCTCCTAAGTTAGCCCAGTATTTATGGGAGCAGCAACATCAACAAGAGAAATTTGCAATCAATTTAATCATGACTCCTGAGCAATTCCTGGTCGAAGAGGGTGAAATCGTAGCTTATAGCGGCAACACAGGAAGTTCCGGAGGACCGCACGTCCATTTTGAAATGCGTGAAACGGCAACCGACAAACTAATGGATGCTCTTCCTTATTATCGCCATCTTATCAAAGACACGAGGGCTCCGAAAGCTTTGGGAATATTGGTATGTCCACAAGCAGGAAATGGCGTGGTAAATGGCAAAAGCAGCAACCAAGAAATCAACATCACGACAGACAAGAAAGGGAATATGGCTCTTTCTTCCCGCATCGAGGCTTGGGGGAAAATCGGATTAGCCATTCGTGCGAATGATTACATGGATGAAACCGCAAATATCTACGGAGTCAAAGAGATTATCTTGAAAGAAGGTGAAACTGAATGGTTCCATTCCAACATTGAGAATTACCACTTTTCGGATGACCGATATGTCAATGCTTGGACAGATTATGAGTTATGGTCAAAGAAACGGATTTTTTATCAAAAGTGTTTTATAGAACCCGGCAACCGATTGCCATTTTTCCAAAGTAAAAACAGAGGTGTCATCACAATAGACGAAGAGAAGAATTATTATTTCCGGTTCATCTTACGTGACTTGCATGGCAATCAAACGGAACTAAAAGTGACTGTCGTTGGGAAAAAACAAGATATTCCTGCCGTGAACACCGAAGGAACAGAACATTTCCATTGGAATAGCAGCAACATCTTCGGGGCAAAAGGCATTCGTTTACATATTCCTAAAGGCAATCTATACAACGATTTACATTTCAAGTATGCGGTTCGGGAAGAAGAAGGGCGGTTGTCTGCCGTACATATTCTACACGACAAACCTGTCCCTTTGCACAAGAAAGCCAAGCTTTCCCTGCGCATCATGGATGACCGGATAGAGAATAAAAAGCAATATGGCATCGTCCGCTGGAAAGGTCCGAAAGCGACATGGATAGGAGGAACGTTCCGGGAGCGTTGGATAGACGCTTCCATATCTGAATTAGGGACTTATACTATTTCAGTAGACTCTGTACATCCGGTCATTACTCCTATCCAGCCAGCCCAATGGATGGCTAAAAAAGAGTTCGTATTCCGACTGACCGACAATCTGAGCGGAGTGGCAAACTATCGCGGAACCATTGACAATCAATTCGTATTGTTCCGTATGGACAATCGTTCTGTCATACGTTGTGCTTTCGATAAGGAAGAACTGCCCAAGGGACATCATCTCCTTCATTTGGAGGTTTCCGATGCCTGCGGAAATCGCTCCACTTACGAGCATTCTTTTATTTTATAGTAAAGGCTTTCACCTTTATTCATCCATTTAATTACGACTCATTTTACCACAGGTTGCAGCTGCTTTTCGCAAGCTTCCGGTGAAAAGATGAAAAAGGGCAGTATATAAATATTTCAAACAAAAACTTTTTTACTAAAAGAATTATATCTAATTTTGTTTTGTTAATTACCGGGCTACATTGCCCAAGTTATTAGACACGCAAATAATTTTAATATAGAGCATATGGAAAACAACGATTTACTCCAAATGGTAAGAAGTAAGGCACAAGGATGGCTTACGGATAGTTATGACGAAGAAACAAGAGCTGAAGTTCGAGCTATGTTGGACAAAGAAGACCCGACAGATCTTATCGAAAGCTTCTACAAAGACTTGGAATTTGGAACTGGTGGATTGCGTGGTATCATGGGGGCAGGTTCTAACCGCATGAATATTTACACGGTGGGTGCTGCTACCCAAGGTTTATCCAACTATTTAAAGAAAGAATTTTCTGATTTGGAAGAAATCAAAGTCGTTATCGGACATGACTGTAGAAACAACAGCCGCAAATTCGCTGAAGTATCTGCAGATATTTTCTCCGCCAACGGCATTAAAGTATATATATTTGAAAGTTTACGTCCAACTCCGGAAATGTCATACGCTATCCGCAAGCTGGGTTGCCAAAGCGGTATTATTTTGACAGCGTCCCATAATCCAAAAGAATACAATGGATACAAAGCCTACTGGAATGATGGAGCACAGATGATTACTCCGCACGACAAAAACACGATTGCGGAAGTAAACAAAATCCGTTCGGCTGCCGACATCAAGTTCAAAGGTAATCCGTCTCTGATTGAAACAATCGGGGAAGAAATAGACAGCCAGTTCATCCAAGATTTGACAACGTTGTCTCTTTCTCAAGAAGCCATCAAACGTCACCACGACATGAAGATTGTTTACACTCCAATCCATGGAACAGGTGTGAAATTAATCCCTCGTGCTTTGGCTGCATTCGGCTTCACAAACATTATCCATGTTCCTGAACAAGATGTCGTAAGTGGTGATTTCCCTACTGTTAAGTCTCCAAACCCTGAAGAACCGGCTGCTTTGGCGATGGCTGTTGCTAAAGCAAAAGAGACAGATGCTGAATTAGTATTAGCTTCTGACCCGGATGCTGACCGCGTGGGCGCAGCTGTCAAGAACAACGAAGGAGAATGGGTATTGCTTAATGGTAACCAAACTGCATTGATGTTTGTCTATTACTTGATCCGCCGTTGGAAAGAGTTGGGCAAGATCCAAGGCAAAGAATATATCGTTAAAACCATCGTAACTACAGAGACTATCCGTACTATTGCAGAAGCAAACGGTGTTGGATATTATGACGTTTACACTGGATTCAAATGGATTGCCAATGTGATGAGACAAAACGAAGGCAAACTGAAATACATCGGTGGCGGCGAAGAGAGCTACGGTTTCTTATGCGAAGATTTTGTACGTGACAAGGATGCTGTTTCTGCTTGTTCCGTTTTGGCTGAGATTGCAGCTTGGGCTAAAGACAATGGCATGACAATGTACCAGTTGCTTCAGAATATCTACGTTGAATACGGATTCTCCAAGGAACAAGGCATCTCAGTTGTGAAGAAAGGCAAGAGCGGTGCTGAAGAGATTGAAGCAATGATGAAACATTATCGTGAAACTCCTCATACTGAAATCGCAGGTTCAAAGGTTTCACATATCAATGACTTCTCAACTTTGAAGAGTTTTGACTTGCTTGAGAATGAAACTATTTCTTTGGATATGCCTACTACTTCTAATGTTCTGCAATACTTTACAGAAGATGGCACTAAGGTTTCTATCCGTCCTTCAGGAACTGAGCCTAAGATTAAATTCTATATAGAAGTACATTCTAAAGTCAAAGGTTTGGACGAATTGGAAGCAGCTGATAAAGTTGCGGCAGCTAAGATTGAAGAAATCAAGAAGTCTTTAGGAATCTAATCTTTTACATTACAAGAGTTACGGGAAGGGGCTGTGTCAAAACGAAAGTTTTGATGCAGCCCCTTTAAGGTGTGTCAGAATTAGCAAAATGCAAGGCTCTGAGGATGAAACCGACAGGAGTTTACTGATGTAAATGACTAAGGTCGAATTCCGAAAGTAACGCAACAGTTTGCAATTATGACACACCGCCTTTTTATAATTATTATTTTCCACCAAACAGAAGGCGGAACTCTTGTAATAAAACCTCTTTGCAAGCGGAGAAATCCTGCTCTTCGCCTAATTCTTTCGCTAAAGAAGTCACTCCCTTATCTGTAAATCCACAAGGATTGATTAGCGTAAAATAGTCGAGGTTCGTATTGATATTCAAAGCAAAGCCATGCATCGTGACGAAACGGCTGCTTTTCACTCCAATGGCACATATCTTCCGGGCACGGCCTTTAACCAATGGGTCAATCCAAACACCCGTTGCTCCGTCCAATCGTGCTCCTTTTATTCCATAATGATCCAAAAAACGGATAATTACCTCTTCAAGACGGTAAATATATTGCTTCAACCCCAAATCCCAAGTTTCCAAATCAAAAACCGGATAGCCCGTGATTTGCCCTACCATGATAGGTAATATCACCTCCGCGGTTCACATGAAAATATTCTACTCCCAATGATTGCAAACGGGACTCTGTAATCAACAGATTTGAATCTTTCCCGCTCTTGCCTAACGTTAAAACCGGATTATGCTCACAGAAAAAGAGTCGGTTCTCCCCTTTTTCTCCTTTTGCTTTCCGCTCAAGCGACTCTTCAAAAGCAGAAGTCTGTATTGCCAACGCCTCTGGATAATCTATTCTTCCAAGGTCTTTATAGATGAAGCTCTCCATTTCTTTTTATTATTTAATCTTTTAGTATTGAATTCCTGTTTTTTAACTCTGTAGCCCATATCCACAGGCAATATTTTTGCCATCAAAGATAGAATTTGTCCTTGCCTCCTTAACATATAAGGTGACGGTTTGGCAGAATTGAAACGAATCGGATTAGGCAGCGAGGCAGCAATCATCGCAGCTTCTTTGTCAGTCAGCTGAAAAGCCTTCTTCCCAAAATGGACTTGGGCAACCGCTTCAGCTCCATAAATGCCATCGCCCATTTCTATCGAGTTCAGATAAACCTCCATAATACGCTCCTTTCCCCACACAAATTCAATCAAGACGGTAAAATAGGCTTCCAAACCTTTGCGGAGATAACTCCTGCCGGGCCACAAAAATACGTTTTTAGCCGTCTGCTGGCTAATCGTGCTGGCTCCGCGCAACTTCTTTCCCCGCCGGGCATCACTCCTTGCTTTTTGTATCTGTTCAATATCGAATCCCCGATGCTCAAGGAATCGGTTATCTTCAGATGACACTACCGCTTGGGGCAAAGATTGTGAGATTTCACCCAAAGGAACCCACAGGTGATTCCATTTCATTGATTTTCCCTCCTTGGCATGCTCCACCGATCGAATTACCATCAAAGGAGTCACGTAGACCGGGACAAAGCGATAGGCTACGACAGCTAACAATGATGATAAAAAAAGAAACAAGAAAACATTTCTACATCCTATCAACAACCGTTTAATCATTTCCATTCCTTCTTCATTTATAACGCACAAACTTATTCAATTTTTCGATTATTATCGACTATTTCATTTGTTTTTTGCTCCGTTTGCCTTAATTTTGCACAGAATTTGGCCATAAGATTTAAACCATATGCGTTGGATAAAACTTAAATGGATATATGCAGCCGTAGCTTGCATGATGGCTGTGCAGGTTACAGCACAAACAACTAATGACGGAACCTCTTTTGTAAATCCCATCATCGGAACAAATGGAATGGGACACACTTTCCCTGGAGCTTGCTATCCTTTCGGGCTTGTACAACTGAGTCCGGACACAGATACGATTCCCCATAATATCGACGGGAAATATCAACCGAGAGCTTATGAATATTGTGCCGGCTATCAATATAAAGACAGCAGCATTGTCGGTTTCAGCCATACTCATTTCAGTGGAACCGGACATTCGGATTTGGGAGATATCCTAATCATTCCTACGACCGGAAAACTCAAGCTGAATCCCGGAACGGCTACACGCCCTGATGACGGTTATCGTTCCCGCTATTCACACCAAACAGAAATATCACGTCCGGGATATTACGAGGTCGTTCTTTCTGATTATGGAATAAAAGCCCAGTTAAGTGCAACACGCCGGGCGGGCATCCACAAATATACATTTCCAAAAGACAGCAAAGAGCAACGAATCGTATTGGACTTGATTCATGGAATCTACAATTACGACGGAAAGGTGCTTTGGTCTTCCCTTCGTGTTGAAAACGACACGTTATTGACAGGCTATCGTATCACGAACGGTTGGGCTCGAACCAATTACACTTACTTCGCCATCTCTTTCTCCAAACCTATCATAAACTATGGATGCGATGAGAAAGCGAAAGTGAATTACCGGGGAGGTTACGGAAAATTCGACATGAAGCATAATTTCCCGGACATGGGAGGCCGCAAGTTAGTCTCTTATTTTGAATTCTCTCCGGAAAGCGGAAACGAATTGGAAGTCAAAGTAGCTCTCTCGGCAGTCAGCCCTGAAGGAGCTTTGAAGAACTTGGAAACAGAAACAGCGGGGAAAAGTTTTCCCAATGGCTTCCGAAGCTCACGATGTCTGGGAGAAATCCCTCTCTTCCATCCAAGCAGAAGGAAACAACGACCAACTAAGCATGCTTTACACCTCTTTGTATCACACCATGATTAATCCGTGTACATACATGGATGTGGATGGTAAATACAGAGGATTAGACCAAAACATCCATCAAGCCGATAGCTTTACCAACTACACGGTCTTTTCCGTTTGGGATACTTACCGGGCTTTGCATCCTCTGTTCAATATCATCAACCGCCAAGTCAATACAGACATTGCCAAATCGATGTTGAAACATTACGAGCAAAGCGTACACCATATTCTTCCGATTTGGAGCCACATGGCAAATGAAAACTGGTGCATGATTGGCTATCATTCTGTTTCCGTCTTAGCAGACGCTATTGCAAAAGGATTACCTATCGACAAAGAGGAAGCATTGAAAGCCATGGTAAGCAGTTCTACCTTACCTTATTATGATGGATTGAAAGAATACATGGACAAAGGTTTCGTTTCGTTGGAGAACAACGGAAGTGCGGGTTCCCTTACGTTAGAATATGCATACGACGACTGGACAATCTATCAAACCGCGTTGCGTGCAGGCAACAGTAAGTTGGCAACCGCCTACCAAAAACGCGCCCTCAATTACCAGAATGCGTTTGACACCTCTATCGGCTACGCCCGTCCCAAACACAAAGATGGAAACTGGAAAGAGAATTTCAATCTGTTTAGCACGCATGGCGAGGGTTTCATCGAAGGCAATGCCTTAAACTATTCGTTCTATGTGCCGCAAGATGTAAATGGAATGATTCGAATGATGGGTGGTGAACAAAAGTTCATCAACAAGTTAGACTCTTTGTTCACCATGCATTTGCCTGCTGAGTTCTTCGCCGATACGGAAGATGTGACAGAAGAGGGATTGTTAGGCGGATATGTTCATGGGAATGAACCCAGCCATCATATTCCGTTCCTTTATGCTTGGACTTCCCAGCCTTGGAAGACCCAATATTGGCAAAGGGAGATCATGAACAAAATGTATAAAAACAACATTGACGGATTGTGCGGGAACGATGACTGCGGGCAGATGTCGGCTTGGTACATATTCTCAGCGATGGGTTTCTATCCTGTTTGCCCGGGAACAGACCAATATGTCTTAGGTGCGCCTTTCCTTCCTTATATGAAAGTCACATTGGAGAATGGGAAGGCATTAGAAATCAAAGCGCCCAAAGTAAGTGACAAAAACCGTTATGTACACTCGGTTTCTCTCAATGGCAAACCTTATACAAAAGGATATATCAGCCAAGAGGAGATTATGAAAGGAGGTGTCTTAATCTTTGAAATGAGTTCCAAGCCCAATAAAAGCCGAGTATTCAAAGGAGAAGACAAACCTTACTCCTTGGAATGAAGACTGAAGCGATTGAATGCTTACAATGCGAATAACATATATTAACAACAATTACGATATATATATATATATATATATGAACACTTTAATTGATTAAATTTGGCAAATCAAATATAATAATTATATTTGCGAAACTATTATATGATGTTCGCCCTACTTACTTAAACGAGAACGAAGATGAAGATGAGAAATTTATTTAACTGGTATTTTAGCAGAAGAGCTCTCCCTTATTGGTGTGTGGTCATATTCGACCTCACATTGGCTCTTTTCGGTGCGCTTTTCGTATTATGGTTACGCCACCCAGCCACAGAAATCATGCGCAATTGGGAACTACTATTCCACACCTTTATGGTGTTTAGTTTATTCAACTTAATCGGAGCACGTATATTCCACACTTATTCGGGGATTTTACGTCTCTCCCAATTTGTTGACTTGCTACGTATCTTAGAAGCTTGTTGCTTTTCATACGTTTTATCGCTCATTTTTAATTTTATTTCTATCCATGAAGGATGGGAAGATATATTTTATGCGTTCACCGGACGTATGATTACTTCCATGTACTTGATGAGCTTAATGTTTTTATGTGCCAGCCGAGTCTTTATCAGACAACTATTCGACAATGTTTTAGTTAGCAGAACGGCACCGCATTCCTTGATTTACGGGACTTTCTCCGGTGCTGTTTCTATCACCAACACCATTAAAGATGCTAAGCCTATCCAGTTCATCATTAGCGGATATGTCGGTGATGACCAAGAACATTATTCCGAACGGTTAATGGGCAAACGCATTTATTCTGTGCACGAAGACTTAAAAAGCATCATCCAACAAAAGCAGATTAAAGCCTTTTTCGTTGGTCCAATGAAGTTGAAAAACTTCACAAATAACAAAACGCTTCAAGACATACTCATAGAAGCCGGTGTAAAGATTTATATCGCACAGAACATTGAAGAGTGGATTAAACAAAAGAATCCAAACAAGGCTGTCCAAATGCGCGAAATAGAAATTGAAGACCTCTTGCCTCGTGACGAGATTGAAGTGAACATGGAAAAAGTGGGCGCACTGCTTCGTGGGAAGAAAGTGCTGATTACGGGTTCCGCGGGAAGCATCGGTTCTGAAATGGTCCGCCAGATTGCCTATTACAAACCGGCAGAAATGATGTTAATCGACCAAGCAGAGACTCCGCAGCATGACATAAGGCTTATGATGAAAAATGATTTTCCGGATATCAAAGCACATACTGTGGTGACAAGCATCTGTAAAGAGAGCCGCATGGAAGAGATTTTCCATAACTTCCAACCCGACTATGTGTTCCACGCCGCAGCATACAAGCATGTGCCCATGATGGAAGACAACCCAAGCGAAAGTGTACAAAACAACGTTTGGGGAACAAAAATAATAGCCGACTTAAGTGTCAAATACAATGTGAAAAAGTTCGTGATGGTGTCTACGGACAAAGCAGTAAATCCTACAAATGTGATGGGCTGCTCCAAACGTATCTGCGAAATATATATACAAAGTCTGGACAAAGCCATAAAAGACAGGAAAGTAAAAGGCATCACACAATTCGTGACGACCCGTTTCGGTAATGTGTTAGGAAGCAATGGTTCAGTCATTCCACTATTCCGCAAGCAATTAGCAGCCGGTGGCCCTCTGACCGTCACTCATCCGGAAATCATCCGCTATTTCATGTTGATTCCGGAAGCTTGTAAATTGGTTTTGGAAGCCGGGACTCATGGCAATGGCGGAGAGATATTCGTATTTGACATGGGAGAACCTGTGCGCATAGCCGATTTGGCAAAACGCATGATCAAACTTAGCGGAGCCAAGGACGTGCAAATCAAATACACAGGATTAAGGGAAGGCGAGAAACTTTATGAAGAAGTGCTCAACGAAAACGAGAATACACTTCCTTCTTTCCATAAAAAGATCAGAATCGCACAAGTCCGCAATTACGAATACGAAGATGCTGAACGGAAATTGGAAGAACTTCGGGACATCGCATTGAAATATGATGACATGGAAACCGTCCGCTACATGAAAATAATCGTGCCTGAATATATCAGCAAGAATTCCCGTTACGAAGTGCTGGACAAAGCAAATGAGACAACAAAAGAAAAAATTGTTTGCTGACCACACTGACAAAAAAGCAGGAAGCGGAAATGAATGTGCAATATATTTTATAACTTTGCAGCCTATTAATGAAAGTTATATCTAAAATATAAATATTGTAACAATGGCAAAAGAATTGAAAGAGCTGACTCCGAGAAGCGAAAACTACTCCCAGTGGTATCAGGATTTGGTTATCAAAGCTGATTTGGCTGAGAACTCGGCAGTGCGCGGTTGTATGGTTATAAAACCTTATGGATATGCAATATGGGAAAAGATGCAACGCATCTTGGACGATATGTTCAAAGAGACAGGACATGTCAACGCTTATTTCCCCTTGCTCATCCCGAAATCTTTCTTAAGCAAAGAAGCAGAACACGTTGAAGGCTTTGCCAAAGAGTGCGCTGTGGTTACCCACTACCGCTTGAAAGCCAACCATGATGGTACGGGTGTAGTTGTTGATCCTGCTGCCAAATTAGAGGAAGAATTGATTATCCGTCCAACATCGGAAACAATCATTTGGAATACATACCGCAATTGGATCCATTCATACAGAGATTTACCATTGCTATGCAACCAGTGGGCAAACGTAATGCGTTGGGAAATGCGCACCCGCTTGTTCCTTCGTACAGCTGAGTTCTTGTGGCAAGAGGGACATACTGCCCACGCAACAAGGGAAGAGGCTGAAATTGAAGCAAAGAAGATGCAAGGCGTTTATGCAGATTTTGCAGAAAACTATATGGCTATGCCAGTAGTCAAGGGTGTCAAATCCGAGAGTGAACGTTTTGCTGGTGCTTTGGATACTTACACTATTGAAGCGATGATGCAAGACGGAAAAGCTTTGCAAGCCGGAACATCCCACTTCTTGGGACAGAATTTCGGTAAAGCATTCGACGTAACCTTCGTAGACAAAGAGGGTAAGATTGATTATGCTTGGGCTACTTCTTGGGGCGTTTCAACCCGTTTGATTGGAGCATTGATCATGTCCCATTCCGATGACAATGGTTTGGTGTTGCCTCCTCACTTGGCTCCTATCCAAGGTTGTCATTATTCCTATCTATAGAAGCGATGAGCAGTTGAACCAAATCCGTGAGAAGGTAGGCGGCATTGTTGCCAACCTGAAGAAGTTGGGCATCTCTGTCAAATTCGATGATGCAGACAACCGCAAGCCGGGATGGAAATTTGCAAACTACGAATTGAAGGGAGTTCCTGTTCGTTTGGCGATGGGCGGTCGTGACTTGGAAAACAACACCATCGAAGTGATGAGACGTGACACTTTGGAAAAAGAGACCGTTTCTTGCGATGGCATTGAAACATACGTTCAGAACTTATTGGAAGAAATCCAAAACAACATCTTCCAAAAAGCATTGAAGCATCGTGAAGAACGCACTATCACAGTAGACACTTACGAAGAGTTCAAAGAGAAAATCGAACAAGGATACTTTATCATGGCTCATTGGGATGGAACTCCGGAAACAGAGGAGCGCATCAAGAATGAGACAAAAGCAACTATCCGTTGTCTTCCTTTGAAGGCGACATGACTCCGGGCAAATGTATGGTGACTGGAAAGCCATCAGCCCGCCGGGTTCTGTTCGCACGTGCTTACTAAACAATCTACATATATATCGTAAGAAAAAGGGGCTGTCTCAAAATATATGTTTTGATCCAGCCCCTTTAAGATGTGTCAGAATTAGTAAAATGCAAGACGCTGAGGATGAAAAAAAAACATACCGTTGTTTTTTCAAAAACATCACGAGGAATTTTTGAAAACGTCCAATGTTTTTTCAAAAACGTCCAATGTTTTTTTAAAAACAACGGTATGTTTTAAAGCACCCCTATCGGCTAAACAGAAAATACTAATAATGAATCAGTTATAGATTTGTGAATATAAATAACCGAGGTCGGATTCTGAAAGCAGCTGTTTGCAATTTTGACAAACCTCCTTCTTGTTTATAAGAAAAACACTATGATTAGCCAAACGAATTATGTATATTTGCGAAACAAACAACATAGACAAGGGAAACGATGAAATTAAGCGATAAATGGTTTACCGCCCTTTCGGAAAACGAGAAGGGAGATTTGATTACAATCTATGGCCGTGAAGAATTAGAGGAGTTCGTAACTTCCGGGAAATTCAAAGAACGCATAGAAGTAACTTGGAAATACACACCTGATGCCAAGGGTCTGCCTTCAGACAATGAAGCAGAGTTGATGGAAAACGTAGAGATTGCTTTGCGGAAAGTCATGGAAAAAGACAAGTTGGCCATACTCAGCAGCGTATACACTGGCGGAGGCGAACGAATCTGGGTGTTTTACACTCGGACTTCCCGGGTATTCGGAGAAAAGTTGAATGATGCCTTGAAAGATTTCGAACTGCTCCCTATCTCTTTATATGTGGAAATTGACCCGGAATGGGAAGAGTATAAAGACATGTACGAGATGAAAGAGTGGTCGGTTGACGAATAAAAAGAAAAAAACTTCTTCAGCAGGATTAGAATTATTGATATTTTTATGTGAATGTTTTATCTTTGTCCGAAAAGCAAAGATATATTCGAGGAACATGGCAAAAAAAATTAAACTAAAAGTCCAAGGACTGACAAGCAGCCAAGTACACTCCGGCGCTTATGCGTTGATATTGGCAGAAACCGATGGTGCACCGCATACCAGTTATTGTCGGGACATCGGAAGCCCAATCTATTGCTATCGCTTTGGAAGGCATCACCTTGCCAAGGCCATTGACGCACGATTTGTTTGTCACGTTGACCCATTCATTCGGTATTTTGCTGCAAGAGGTATTTATTTATAAATTCAAAGAAGGCATATTCTATTCGGAACTAGTATTTTTCGATGGTGAACGCCAAGTCCGGATAGACTCCCGGACATCCGATGCGATTGCGATTGCATTGCGTTTGCATATCGACATATATACAACGGAAGCTATTGTGTCAGAATGTGGACTGATATTGGGAAAGGCAGAAAACAAAGAAGAGGAGGAAGAGGATTTCGATGAAACTCCGACCATATATACAGATGCTGATTTGAATCCTGACAGTTTCGATAATCCAGAAGACTTAGCAGAGTGGCTCTCCTTGCTATCAGACGGGGAACTTTCTGAAAAACTAAATGATGCGGTTGCTTCTGAGAATTATGAATATGCCAAAGTTTATCAAGAAGAATTGAAAAAAAGAAAAAAGGAATAATATGATTGAATCAACAGGATTTGGAGTCATGTCTTTAGTGAGAGGCGTGACCGGGGTATTAGCCGTATTGCTAATTTCCTATTTGTTAAGTTATGACAAAAAACGTATAGACTGGAAATTAGTGGGCGGAGGCTTGCTGATTCAGATTGTTTTAGCTTTGTCTATTCTTTATATTCCCATAGTAGGCAGCTTGTTCAAGTCTTTGGGTATTGTCTTTGTGAAGATAATGGATTTCACCAACGCAGGTTTGGAGTTTTTATTAGGTCCGTATGCCAATAAAGCGGCAGGATTCAGCTTCCTTCTGCACTCCCTTCCCATTGTCATATTCTTTTCCGCATTGGTTTCGATTTTCTATTATTGGGGAATTATCCAACGTGTAGTAGGCGTTCTCTCTTGTTGCTCCGCAAAGTGATGAACATTTCCGGCACGGAAGGTTTGGTCTCTTGTGGAAACATCTTCTTAGGAATGACCGAATCACCGGTATTAATCAAGAATTATCTGCCAAGCATGAACCGTTCAGAACTATTCTTAGTCATGGTTTCCGGAATGGGAACTATTGCCGGATCGGTAATGGGTAGTTATGTCGGGATGCTTGGAGGAACAGATCCAATAGCACAACAGGTATTTGCCACCCACTTGCTCACCGCTTCTGTCATGGCAGTTCCTGGATCAATCGTAATTGCCAAGATTATTTGTCCTCAGACTGAGCCTATCAAAGATGACAAGAAAGCTGAATGGGGAGATGAAGGCCATGCCAACGTATTGGGTGCCATCTCTTCCGGAACGGTAACGGGTGTAAAGCTGATGACCAATATTGCTGCCATGCTTTTGGTATTCATCTCTTTGGTTGCCATGGTCAATTATGTGACAAACAATGTCATTGGCCACTACACGGGCATCAACGACTGGATTGTACGTGTAACAGATGGGAAGTCGGATGGATTGACATTCCAATTCATTTTAGGAATCATCACTGCCCCATTCATGTGGTTGATTGGTGTTCCGACAAATGACATCATGTTGGTTGGTTCCCTTTTGGGACAAAAGACCATCTTAAATGAATTTGTCGCCTATTTCCAACTACAACAATGGCGCGATGCCGGATTGTTCTTTTCACAAAAGTCTGTAGTCATGGCTACATATATATTATGTGGCTTTGCCAATATTTCATCAATCGGTATCCTGTTGGGAGGTTTAGGAGTCTTAGCACCTGAAAAGAAAGACCTGATTTCCCGTGTTGGCTTTAAAGCCATGATTGCAGGAGCCTTGGTGTCTGTTTTGTCAGCCACTATTATTGGAATGATTTTTGTTTAAGAAGGATATGCAAATATTTTATGCTCCGGATATAGAATCGACCTTAGTTCTTCCTGAAGAAGAATCAGGTCATTGCGTACGCGCCATGCGGCTGGCGGAAGGCGATGAAATCATGATAACAGATGGCAAAGGGAATTTCTACCGAGCTTCCATCACAAACGCCCACCCCAAACATTGCCAAGTCGAAATAACTTCATCTTGGCAACCGGAAAACCGTGGGACGCTTACATACATATCGCTGTCGCTCCAACGAAAAACATGGGCCGGATGGAATGGTTTGCTGAAAAGGCGACAGAAATAGGCATTGATGAGATTACCTGTTTGAATTGCCGCTTCTCCGAACGCAAAGAGGTAAAGACCGCACGTTTGGAAAAAATCTTGGTAAGTGCCATGAAGCAGTCGCAAAAAGCTTTATTGCCACGATTAAACGGGATGACAGATTTCAAGCAGTTTGTCCGGCAACCTTTCAACGGGAGGAAATTCATAGCCCATTGCGAGGAAGGCGAAAAGCCTTTGATCAAATCCATCTATCATCCTGGCGAGAATGTCTTAATATTGATTGGTCCGGAAGGAGACTTCAGCCCAGAAGAGATAAAATCAGCAGAAGAGAATGGCTTCGAAGCTATTTCTTTAGGGAAAAGCAGGTTACGCACGGAAACTGCTGCACTGACGGCTTGTCACACCATCCATGTATTGAACCAATAATAATAACATATTTTAAATGCCAGCCTGTCCGCATTCCTGCTATCAGCCCCGGTTTTCACCGCATAGGTTGATACGGTTTTGCTAAATAATGTGTATCTTTGCACAAATTTCATAAGACAATGAGAAGTTTTGCAAGTGACAATAATTCCGGTGTCCATCCTTTAGTGTTGGATGCCGTAATAAAGGCGAATGATAATCATGCCGCCGCATACGGGGATGACCTGTGGACTGAAAAAGCAACAGTAAAAATCAAGGAAGTGTTCGGGGATAATGCCGAACCTTTTTTTGTATTTAACGGGACTGGAGCTAATTCCGTCGCACTCCAGGCAATCACCCAATCCTATAATAGCATCTTATGTGCAACAACTGCCCATATAAACGTGGACGAATGTGGTGCTCCCGGACGGCTCTCCGGTTGTGCTTTAGTTCCTATTGAAACAAAAGATGGGAAATTGACACCCGAATTAATCCAACCCCATCTGCATAACTTTGGATTCTGCCACCACTCTCAGCCCAAGGCCGTATATATTTCACAAGCTTCGGAATTGGGGACAGTCTACACGATAAACGAAGTAAAAGCGATTGCTGATTTGCTCCATTCGTATGGGATGTTCCTGCACATGGATGGAGCGCGCCTTGCCAACGCCTGCGTTTACTTAGGTTGCTCCATGAAAGAGGTGACAGTAGATGCCGGAGTCGATATCCTAAGTTTCGGCGGAACCAAAAACGGAATGATGATGGGTGAAGCCGTCATCTCGTTCCATCCGGAAATAACAGCAGCTCTACCTTACATCCGTAAGCAGTCTACCCAATTGGCTTCCAAACTCCGCTATATGTCAGCGCAGTACATTCCTTATTTGGAAAATGACTTATGGCGTAAGAATGCGGAGCATGCCAACAATTGTGCCCAAAGATTGGCTGCTGTATTGGGAGAGTTCCCACAAATAAAGATGACTCAAAAGGTGGAAACCAACCAGCTATTCTTTACTTTGCCAGAAGAGCCATTGAAGAAGCTGTTGGAAAAGTACTTTTTCTATATTTGGGATGAAAGCAAGAACGAAGCACGCTTTGTAACATCTTGGGATACGACCCTTGAAGATATCGAATCAATGGAAGCTTCCCTTCGGGAAGTATTGAACGACTAACACGAAGGATGCCATGATTGATAAAAGAAGTTTATTAAGGATTTTCCTTCCGCTTGCTGCATTGGCTTTGGTCGCATGCAACGGGGAAAAGGAGCTTCGGTACATGAGTTATAATGTAAGAAACGGAAGTGGAATGGACGATTCTACCTCCTACACCCGCACGGCTTCTGTCATCAAACAATGGAATCCGGATGTAGTAGCCATACAGGAATTGGACAGTGTGACCGAACGGAGCAAACAAAAGTATGTATTGGGAGAATTGGCTGAACTGACTGGAATGCACGCAACTTATGCCGCAGCCATCGACTACTCAGGAGGGAAATATGGAATCGGCATCTTGTCCAAAGAGGAACCGATGCGAATCCATCGATATGCTTTGCCGGGAAGAGAAGAGGCAAGGACTCTGTTAGTAGCAGAGTTTAAGGATTATGTGTGTTGCTGCACGCACCTTTCGTTGGTAGAAGATGACCGGATGCTCTCTTTCCCTATCATACAAGAAGCTTTATCTCTTTTCAAAAGCCAGTATTCATAGCTGGTGATTGGAATGCTACGCCGGAATCTGATTTCATCAAACGGATGGATGATAAATTCATCTTCATGACAGACACCACGCGTTTCACTTTCCCAGCTGATACTCCAAACTGCACATTGGATTACATCGCTTTAGGCAAGAATGTCCCGGTTCGTATCATTGAAAAAGAGACAGAAGTAATTGATGCGCCCGCAGAATCAGACCATCGGCCAGTGACAGCGACAATACGATGGAAATAAGGAAATGAGATTATTGATTCATGTAAAAAAGAAATATCAAGCATAAAATGGAATTATTAAAGCAACGTATTTTACAGGATGGAGCCTGTTTCTCTGGAGGAATCCTGAAGGTGGATAGTTTTATCAACCATCAGATGGATCCACAATTGATGTATAAAATCGGGGAAGAGTTCAAACGCCTTTTCTCCAACAACAAAGTAAATAAAATCGTAACAATAGAAGCAAGCGGTATCGCACCGGCAATCATGACGGGCTATATCATGAATCTTCCTGTTGTCTTTGTGAAGAAAAAAATACCGAAAACAATGGAAAACATGCTGACTACTGTCGTACACTCATTCACCAAAGACAGAGATTATTCGGTCTGCATCAGCAACGATTTTTTGACAGAAGAAGACAACATCCTTTTTATTGATGATTTCCTTGCCAATGGAAATGCGGCTTTAGGTATCATTGATTTAGTGAAACAAGCAGGTGCTAACATCGCAGGAATGGGATTTATCATTGAAAAAGCATTCCAGAAAGGAGGAGAACTGTTACGGGAGAAAGGCATCCATGTTGAAAGCTTGGCGATTATCGAGAGCTTGGACGACTGTGAAATAAAAATCAGACAGTACTAATCCTTTAAATAACAATGTCATGAAAAAATTAGTTTTATTATTAGCAGGTTTATTGGCAATGAATATGGCAAATGCACAAAAGACAATCAAGTTATTCCCTGATGGTGCTCCGGGTGAAACCCAGAAACTAACAGAAAAGAGTGATGATTCTGGGGCTAAAGTAGGCGGGACAAATGTAATCCGCATGACCGATGTGGGCGAACCGGAAATTGCCATTTACCCGGCAGCAACAGACATAGCGTCTGGTGCGGCAATGATTGTTTGCCCCGGAGGTGCTTACAATATTTTAGCATACGATTTGGAAGGGACAGAAATCTGTGATTGGCTAAACGCTGCTGGTATTACTGCTGTTTTGCTGAAATATCGTGTTCCCCGCAGAGAGAACCGCCCCAAGCACGAAGCTCCTCTTCAAGACGCTCAACGTGCCATCAGTTATGTCCGTTCCAATGCAAAGAAATAGAACATCAACCCGGATAAAATTGGTATAATGGGATTCTCGGCAGGTGCACATTTGTCTGCCATGGCTTCTACAGCATTCAACAAGAGGAGTTATCCAGCGATTGACGAGGTAGACAAAGTAAGTTGCCGTCCCAACTTCTGCCTTTTGGTTTATCCCGCCTATTTAGACGGTGAGAACTTCAAGCTATCACCAGAAATCAATGTAACGAAAGAAGTGCCTCCTACTATGCTTATCCAAGCTGAAGACGATGCCTCTTGTATCAACAGCAGCTTGTTCTATTTCTATGCATTAAAACAAACCGGAGTGCCAGCATGGATGCACCTTTATAGCACCGGCGGACATGGATACGGCTTGAGAGATACAGGATGCATGGTAAATGAATGGCCAGACAGAGCTGAAGATTGGTTCCAAGAAATTGGATTGTATGAGTAATTGGTACAATATTTCCCAATTTACGATAGATAAACAAAGAGGTTTGTGGCAAAGTCTTGCATAATGCAAGATTTTTGCCTACCTTTGTAACTGTTATGCTAAATATAGCACACACAAGCCATGGGGCTGACCGGTTTTGACAGCGGGTAGAAGTGGTTTGTAAGCATGTAGTGCGTGGTCGGCTTGCACTATAATCTCAGACGGCAGACAATTAACTGGCGAAGAAAATTACGCTCTCGCTGCTTAATCGAAGAATAGTAGATTGAAGCTTAATCCCTGCAAAAGTTGCGGGGACGTGACATCACCCGGATGCTGTTGCTCCGAAGCGTTCCGATAAGGTGGTGCAGCAATATCGGAGATAGTTTGACGCACGCCTTGGGCGGCAGGCGAAATTTTAAAGGATAAGGTTCAAGTGGGTGGCTTCGGTCTTGCTTGTTCCCGACAATCAAAGCGAAGATAAACATGTAGAAAGCAGATTAGTTCCTCGTTTGGACGAGAGTTCGAATCTCTCCAGCTCCACAAATAAAGGGGCTGTGTCAAAACAGTTGTTTTGATGCAGCCCCTTTAAAGTATGTCTGAATTAACAAAATGCAAGATTCCGAATCTCGATACGGCTTCATTCAGCCAATAAGACTTTTTCTAAAAATTCTGCCGCATCAGTAACACAGTCATTGCATTCACGAACCACCTTTTTTGTTTCCAAGCCTTTCAATTGCTTGCAAATCGTACAACCATTTCGTTCTTTAAAGGCAAGCAATACTTGCTTTTGGGCTTTCATGGCTTGTGCCTTGTCTTTATATTTCAAGCCTAAGACGATACCAGCACCGATAATTGCTCCGCAAGTTCCTTCCATACAACCCATTCCTGCGCCAAATGCTGCTGCTGTATTATACACAGTTTCTTCATCAAGATGAGCAATATCTGCATAAGTACATGCGACTGCTTGTGCACAATTATACTTTCCGGAAACCTTTTTATTCAGTACTTCTTTTACTCTCGATTCCATATATCCTTCCTATTTTACTTTCTTCCCATACTTTTGTTTGATTGCAGGAAGTTCTTTCTGAATATCTGAAATACGACGGGAATCACTTGGGTGCGTACTCATAAATTCGGGAATCTTTCCAGATGAACTGGCAGACATTTTCTGCCAAAACTTAACAGCTACTTCTGGATTGTAACCAGCCATCGTCATTAATATCAATCCCATATAATCCGCCTCAGTTTCATGTTTCCGAGAAAAAGGAAGCATCACGCCATACTGTGCACCGACACCATAAACAGAACTGGCAACCTGTTGCACAGCAGCACTCTTATTGGAAACGGCAGCTCCCAATATCTGGGCTCCGTATTGTGCCACGACCTGTTGACTGATTCGTTCATTGCTATGTTTTGCCACAGCATGCGCTACCTCATGTCCAAGTACAACCGCCAATTCATCGTCCGATGAAATAATATTCATCAAACCATCATAGACAACAATCTTTCCACCAAGGCATACAGAAAGCATTAATTTGGTTATCTTTCACCAAGTTGAACTCCCATGAGAAGTTCTTCACTTCATCCTGTAATCCGTTTTGTTTCAAATATTGCTCGGTTGCTGCTGCGATTTTCTTTCCTACACGCACCACCATGGAAGCATCCTTTCCGGAAGTTTCTTTCTTGGCAGTTTTCATGTATTCCGAATATTGGGTCAAGCTGGAAGAGAGCACCTCTTGGTCACTCACTAATAGCAATTGTTTTCTACCGGTTAATGGTACACTGCTACAACCAGCCAAAATGAGCAATGCCCCGGCATATATCATCCACTTTTTCATCTTTTCTTATATTAATGTTTCTCCTTAAGTAAATCTCTGATTTCTGTAAGCAACTGGACATCTGCAGGAGGTGCAGGAGGAGTAGCAGGTTGAACCTCTTCCTTCTTACGGCTAAGTTTATTAATTAGTTTAATAAACATGAAAATAGAGAAGGTAATTATCAGGAAGTCAAATGTTGACTGCAAGAAATTACCATAGTTAAGCGTCACGGCTGGAGAAACAACTGTCTCGCCATCCATCACAGCCTCCTTTAACGTCAATTTCAAGTCTGTAAAGTTAACACCTCCTACCAAAACACCTAAGACAGGCATTACTAAATCATTGACTAGAGATGTTACAATTTTCCCAAAAGCTCCTCCTATGATTACACCGACTGCCATGTCTACTACATTACCACGCATGGCAAATTTCTTAAATTCTTCTATAAATCTTCCCATATTCGCATTAATTTTTGCGAAAGATAGCAATTATCTTCACAACATACAACGAAATGTGACATTATTTGTATAATCAGCTACCTCATTGTTATATACAAAGAAAGGATTCAAACAATGTCTGAATCCTTTCTTGCAGTGTTGCGGAGGCCTGATTCGAACAGACGACCTTTGGGTTATGAGCCCAACGAGCTACCACTGCTCCACTCCGCGATATAATAACTGTATCCTCCTGAATACGGTGCAAAGGTACACATTATTTTTTAATCTGCAAACTTTTCCTCAATTATTTTCCCATAGGACAAAAAAGGCTGCCCCTTTTGCAAGAAGCAGCCCTCATTTATATATTGGGAAGAGATTACATCATACCACCCATTCCGCCCATACCCGGATTCATAGCCGGAGCTGCAGGTGTTTCTTCTTTCTTGTCTGCGATAACACATTCAGTAGTCAAGAACATACCAGCGATAGAAGCTGCATTTTCCAAAGCTACACGAGTCACCTTGGCTGGGTCAATCACACCAGAAGTGCACAAGTTCTCGAAGCAGTCCTTACGAGCATTGTAACCGAAGTCACCTTCGCCCTCTTTCACGCGCTGTACGATAACAGCACCTTCTTTACCTGCATTAGCGACAATCTGACGCAACGGCTCTTCAATTGCACGTTTAACAATTTCGATACCTGTTGTTTCATCTTCGTTTTCGCCCTTCATGCCTTCCAAAGCAGAGATTGCACGGATATAAGCAACGCCACCACCAGGAACTGTACCTTCTTCGATAGCTGCACGAGTTGCATGCAAAGCATCGTCAACACGGTCTTTCTTCTCTTTCATTTCAACTTCAGAAGGAGCACCTACATACAATACTGCAACGCCACCAGCCATCTTAGCCAAACGTTCCTGCAATTTTTCCTTGTCGTAGTCAGATGTTGTATTTTCCATCTGGATCTTAATCTGACCGATACGATCTTGGATAGCCTGTTTGTCACCTGCACCGTTAACAATAGTAGTATTGTCTTTGTTTACAACAATCTTTTCTGCTGTTCCCAACATATCCATTGTTGTACCTTCCAACTTCATGCCCTTTTCTTCTGACACTACGATACCGCCTGTCAATACTGCGATGTCTTCCAACATAGCTTTACGACGATCACCGAAGCCCGGAGCCTTAACTGCACAGATCTTCAAAGAACCACGTAAACGGTTTACAACCAATGTAGCCAATGCTTCGCTGTCGATATCTTCAGCAATAATCAACAATGGACGGCCACTTTGTACTGCAGGTTCAAGGATAGGAAGCAAGTCTTTCAATACAGAAATCTTCTTGTCATAAATCAATACGTATGGATTCTCCATCTGGCATTCCATCTTCTCTGTATCTGTTACGAAGTACGGAGAGATATAACCGCGGTCGAACTGCATACCCTCAACTACGTCAACTGTAGTTTCAGTACCTTTAGCTTCCTCTACTGTGATAACGCCTTCTTTCTTCACTCTCTGCATAGCCTCGGCAATCAATTTACCGATAGCTTCATCACCGTTAGCAGAAATCTTAGCAACATGTTCTACCTTTTCAAACTTGTCACCTACTTCTTCTGCTTGTGAAGCGATGCTTTCTACCACTTTGGCAACCGCTTTGTCGATACCACGTTTCAAATCCATTGGGTTAGCACCGGCTGTAACGTTCTTCAAACCTACACCGATAATAGCTTGAGCCAATACAGTTGCGGTAGTTGTACCATCACCTGCATTATCGTTAGTTTTAGAAGCTACTTCACGAACCAACTGAGCACCCATGTTCTCGAATTGGTTAGAAAGTTCGATTTCTTTTGCTACAGTCACACCATCTTTTAGTGATATGTGGAGCACCGAACTTCTTCTCGATAATAACGTTGCGGCCTTTCGGACCTAATGTAACTTTAACGGCGTTTGCCAATTCGTCCACACCTTTCTTCAAGAGGTCGCGGGCATCCATGTCATATTTGATTTCTTTAGCCATGATTCTTATGATTTAAATTGTTATTATATTAAATGATTGCCAAAACATCTGACTGGCGCATGATCAAGTACTTTTCACCTTCGAATTCGATTTCAGTACCTGCATATTTGCCATACAATACAGTGTCACCTTCTTTTACAACCATTTCCTCATCTTTTGTTCCGTGTCCGACAGCCACAACTTCACCTTTTAAAGGTTTTTCTTTAGCTGAATCTGGAATAATGATTCCACCGACTGTCTTCTCTTCTGCTGCAGCCGGCTTGATTAATACGCGGTCTGCTAACGGCTTAATGCTCATGATTTATATAATTTAAAGTTTATAATTTTATTACTTAAACTCCATGAATCTTTTTACGATTCACACCTACTCTTCTACGAATAGTGTGCCAAACTATTTGTCAGCCTTGTTTCCTGTCATTATTTCGGCAGTCTGTCAGTTTAAGCATTTGTTTTCCGTCAAGCTGTCAGTTTTAGCGGATAATTCTGGCATAACCCTCTTTCCTTGGCTTAGGCTCTGCCGGTTCCACAGCTGCATAACCGACCGAAATAGCTCCAATGCCACCCAAACCATCGGGCAACCCCATCTTTTTCATCAATTGTTTACCCTCTTCCGTCGCAAACATCTCGATTTCCCGATTAATCCAACAACTGCTCACGCCTAAGGCATGGGCTGCCAACATCATGTTTTCCAACACACAAGTGCCGTCTTGAATAGCGAACCGGCAATCCAGCGGGGCAAATACTAATATATAGGTAGGAGCATCATAATAAGGATTACCGCTCAATCCACGGACTGCCACATTCATCCTCTCCAATTGTGCTTTCATTTCCGGATTTTGGACAGCTACGATATAAGGGGATTGCTGCCCCATGCCTGTTGGTGCATACGTACCTGCTTCCAAAATGGCATTTAGCTCTTCGTCTGTAATTTGTTCTTTACGATATTTACGGCAACTGCGGCGCGTATTGATTATCTTTAAAAATTCATTTCCCATAATCATATATATTTAAACGCAGGTAAAAGTAGTGGTTTATTTTGAGAAAAGAAACGAAGGTGTGCCAAAAACGGAAATTCCTAAAAAGGAATCCGTTTTGCTTTGACACACCTTCGCCAGACACTAAATCTGCTGAATTTCATTTAGTCTTCCGTGATAACGGAAAATTCAGCAATTCCTATACGTTTTACGTCATCCACTACTCGTGTTGCCTTAAAAACTAATTTTTGGCCTTTGACTGGAGCAAAACGTATTTCTTGTTCGATCGGGTTATGCTTTATGTTTGAAAACTCTCCTGAAGCAACGACCTTGCCATCTACCAATAATTGATAGTTTGAAATATGCCCTTGCGCATCGCGTCCCTGGTTAGGAGTGTAAACGAAACCGCTTATTGCATGAGGTGCAGCCAATACGACTGCAATTTCTTTTTTGCCTTCAGGCAAGTAATAGGTGGAATAGCCGTTCCCGTCAAACATAAGATTTGTCTTCTCCTCAGCAGGAGTGACAACTTTGTAATCTGCTGCTGGCAAGTCGAAACGACGGATAGCCACTGGTCCTGATTTGCCTGACTGGGCATCGTAAGTAATCGCTTTGACAGTTCCTTTCGTGTCAAGTGTGAACGGAGCTTCATATTTTGCAGACTCAGCCGTAGGTTCCGAACCATCTATCGTATAGAAAATATCCGCACCTTCACTTTCCACATCTATATGCACTTCATTCTGTGCATTTCGTGCGATACGCGGTTGTTCGAGCAACGGAGGAGCAAGGAACGCTTCCACATTATTAATACACAACGGACCTTTCGCTTCCGTAAACTGGATGCGCAAGGCATCAGCCTGAGTCGTCTTGAAACGGACGATACGTTTATATCCCACGGTTGAAAGCGTGTCGGTTGTTTCCACCGGCATCCATTTGCCCTCTTTTTCTACTTCTATGGTAAAGGCACAAACACGTTGTCCGAGCGGAATATATTCCTGAATCAACACTCTGTTCAATAAAGTCCCTGCCGATAACGGGAAAGTCAAAGATCCGGTCGTCACGCCATCGGAAGTTGCCCAATAGGAATCCCAATTACCGTCTGTCACGTTTGCAGGTTTATAAGTTCTGCCACGAGATTCACTTGCTTTCGGCTTGATGCCTGCCAGCAGGTTTTTTTGCAACTCTGCCTGCATGGTATGATACCAATCTATTGCACGGGCAGAATCGAGAGGATGAATCTGTCCAGTAAGTGCGACAGGGAAATTCAACAAGAAGTTGGCATTGTGACCAACGCTCCGGTAATATAAATCAACCAAGTTGGGAACTGTACGCACTTGATGGTCTTCACGATGATGATAAAACCATCCCGGACGGATTGACACGTCACATTCTCCCGGCAACCACTGGGAACCGTCTTTCATACCCCATTGGTTCTGTGAATAATGAGCCTCTTTGTCCAAAGAATAGGATGACCAGTTTGTTTCTCCTGCCCAACCAGATTCATTTCCAATCCAACGGATATCAGGAACTGTACCACCAAATATCATAGCTCCCGGATGTTTCGCTTTAATCATTTCACGGGCAGTCTCGTAACCGTAATAGGTTTTCGGGTCGATTGAACGTGTTTCATTCGCTCCTCCGTACCAGCCATTTCCTCCGTTTGCCCCGTCAAACCAGAACTCAAACAAAGAACCATAGTTGGAGATTAGTTCGTTTATCTGTTCATGATAAGTCTTTTGGTATCCTTCTTGTCCATATTCAGCATTATGACGATCCCAAGGAGAAAGGTAAAGACCAAATTTCAGACCATGCTTTTGGCAGGCATCTGACAATTCCCGTACCATATCGCCTTTCCCATCTTTATATGGAGAGTTAGAGATATTATAGTCAACCGTTTTGGTTGGCCAAAGGCAAAATCCATCATGGTGTTTCGCTGTCAAGATTACCGCTTTCAAACCGGCAGCCTTGATAATCCGTACCCATTGCTCACAATCCAAATCTGTCGGATTGAATGTTTCCGCAGGCGTATTTCCATAGCCCCATTCCAAATCATTAAATATATTCAACCCGAAATGCACGAATGCATAATTTTCCATCTTCTGCCACTCAATCTGTTCCGGAGTCGGAACTGGCAAAACAGGTGTAGGCGGCTCTGCTTCATTACAGGAAAGAAACAGTCCGGCAAACATACCGGCAATCAAAAGATTCTTTTTGTTCATTATACTATTGTTTTATAAATTATTTTATTCAACATGATTGCAAACTTTACTTCCTGAAGATTCCCTTCTTTTTTGAAGCCAACAGATAAATGTCCGTTTGCACTTTGCCTTCGACAAATTCCAGGATATTATACGATTTCATAAAGCATCCCTTTATGAGCAAGCACCAAGTCCAAACCACGCATACGGCGTTTATACAGAGTGGTTTGATTAAATGTAGCTATCTTATTCCTCTTTCCATTGCGGATATAATAGTCTTGTCCAAGATAATCAATCGTATCCAATCGTCCCCGATGAACGAGTCCCTCATAAGTGATGAACCCCATCGTCACCCACTGAAATCCAATCCAAATACATTTTTTTTTCAAAGATACAGTTTCTTTCCATTTTATCAAATATGCCTCTAATATCATCATAATTGGTATGTCGAACCATGAGTAATAAATGCGAGGGGAATGCCCTTTAGAGTGTTCAAAAAAACATATCAAAATAAGTCAAAAAACATACCGTTGTTTTTTCAAAAACATCACGAGGAATTTTTGAAAACGTCAAATGTTTTTCAAAAAACATTTGACGTTTTTTTCAAAACAACGGTTGTTTAAAATGTGCCATCATCAACAAAACATAAATTACTAATAATTAAGCAAATACAAGCTTACTCATCTAAACATGCAAGTTCTGATTCAAAGCAAAACTGCCGTTTGCAATTATGGCACATCGGATTCTAACAAATTATTTAATTACCAACCCGGATTCTGTTTCAAATTCGGATTCAATGTCAACTCATCTGTTGGCAATGGGCTAAACCAACGTTTGTCGTTAGGAGACCATTTACGACCAGGATCGTCCAAACTCTTGCTCGGATATTGGAACAAGTAAGTTTTTCCTTGGTATTCAACAGTAGGACGACCGTCCGCACCTCCGAAAACGACATTGCCTTCGTACAGTTTCCTTACTGCATCTGTGATGCGGATACCTAACATTGTCTTCGGGTTTTCAAATACCTTCATTGCATTCCAACGCTTCAAATCGTCCAAGCGATGACCTTCCGTTACCAGTTCGATACGGCGTTCGCGACGGATTTCATAAATCAGAGGCGTCACCTCATAGCCATAATCAATAGCAGCCGGGTCAGCCACCGGACTTGTCGTCATGTGAGGCATACCGACACGGTCACGAAGTTGGTTCACTGTTCTATCCAGAACTTCTTGTGTGCAAGTGCCCAATTCCGCATGAGCTTCTGCATTGATCAACAAAACTTCAGCATAGCGGTAAACGAACCAATCATAAGTGGTCTTGTTAGCTTCCCACTGCGCCTGAAGCGGAGAACGGAACTTCACACACGGATATCCTGTTACTGCGTCATTCGCTCCACAAGCAGGGAAAGGATTCACTTGCTGTTCGCCATTAATAATTGTAAAAGGTTTGTTACGGTTGTCAATGATTTGATACATACGGGGGTCTCGATTGACAAACTCATCCTCCAAGCTTTCGTCGCCTTTATACATTTTGCTGACAGAAATTGGCAATCCGTCCGTACACAAGAAAGACTCCACAAAGTCTTTTGAAAGTCCTGTTCCTAAAGATCCTGCCTGACGGCCAGTTTGATGCATCAAAACACCATCTTCGTAATAACGAGCCAAAATGGTCTCTTTGTTGGAAGAGAGATCCTCTTGTACAAACTGGTTAGAGTAATACAAAGGATATCCTTCAAACGGTAATTGTCCGCAACCTGCATCCGTACCTTTCACAATTGCGTAATTGTTGCTATTCATAATCTCGTTAGTCAGAGTAATAGCCTTGCTCAACAACTCTCCGGAAGTCGGTGATCCGGATTCGTTGTGGTACTTTTTATAGGTACCATAATATAAACAAACACGAGCCAACTGTGTCCGTGCCGCATCTTTTGTCAAGCGACCGCTCTCTTGCTTGCCCAAATCAGGCAGCCAAGTGATTGCGAATTCCAAATCCTCTATGATTTTACCCAAAACAAAATCCTTGGAGTCACGTGCTTTATATAGTTCGTCCTTGTCTGTCGTCTGTAAATCCTTTTCATACCAAGGCACATCCCCGAACGCTTTGATTTTGCCAAAGTAGTCCAATGCGCGGAAAAAACGAACCTCCGCGACGTACTGGTTGATTTCACTTTCCGTTCCGCTTACAGTTTCATAACGCTGCAAGAAGAAGTTGCAAGTACGGATATTCCCCAAGCCCATCCAGCACTACCTGCCGTAGCCGGAACGCTCGATTCGTTGAATAGCCATGAACTATAGCTGGTAGTCACGCAATTGTCACTCGTGTTGTCTTTTGTGACACTTGGAGCATCCAAATTACCATACAAGCCGTTTGCATACAATTTCAAATCCTGGACAGTTCTCCAATAGGAAGCATCTGTCAAAGAATCAATCGGCGACTTGTCAGTCACATCGCAAGCCGTAAAAGCACCCGCAAAAGCCGCCATGCACAATATATATTTCAGTTTCATTGTTTTATTTCGTTTAGAATGTTAAATTAAGACCTACAGACACTTTTTTAGTAATCGGATAAGTCATGTTATTGATAATTTCCGGATCAAAAGCATCAATCAGCGGAGTGAATGTCAACAAGTTTTCACCTTGCACATAAACTCTTAAGCGGCTGATGCCGACTTTCCCCAAGACGGTTTGAGGAATCGAGTAACCCAATGTGATGTTCTTCAAGCGGAGATAAGCTGCATTCTGCAAATAACGGTCACAAGTCTGTCTGTTACCACCGTTGTTCCAGTTCGGACGCGGGAAATAAGCATCGGTATTTTCAGGAGTCCAATAATCCAAAGCAGATTTCAAAGGCGTGTCCCATTCCGACGTGAAGCCCCAGAAAGCATTGCCTCCCGCCATGTAATCACGTTTGCCGACACCTTGCCAGAACATTTCGAAGTCGAAGTTCCTAAACTCAAAGCCAGCAGTGACACCGTAGCTGTAACGCGGTGTAGAGTTACCAATGATTGTCCTGTCACCCGGATCATCCAAAGTGTTTTTACCGATGTTAATCTTGCCATCATTGTTCAAATCGACATACTTCACGTCTCCGGCTGTCCATTTTCCACCATATAAATATGATTGGTCTGCATGACTTGCCACTTCCGCATCGGACTGGAACAAACCAGTTGAGCGGAATCCCCATATTTCACCCATTTTCCTTCCAACATAATAGTTGTTGAGTGAACCTGCATCATTTGTAAATTTAGTGATTTCTCCTTGATGATCGGAAAGCACAGCTTTTACCCAATAAGAGAATCCGCTTGACAATCGGTCGCTCCATCCCAAAGACAATTCCCAACCGGTCGTTTTCAAATCGGCAGCGTTTTCTACCGGAACGTTAGTTCCCAATACGGCAGGCAGAGACTGGCCCGCTGTCAACATATCTTTTGTATCACGGCGATACCAATCGAAAGTCGCATTCAAACGATTGTTCAATAGGATAACATCAAGACCGAAGTCCATTTGTGTTACAGTTTCCCAAGTAAATGTACCACTGACCAATCCAGACGGATTAACAGCTACAGGTCTTGAGCCACCCAACAGATGAGGATAACTTGCATTCACGCCATAACTTGGCAAATAAGGGAAGTTGCCCAATGCGTCAACCACCTGATTCCCCAAAGAGCCCCAAGAAGCACGGACCTTCAAATCATCAATCCAGCTCTTTGCTGGTCTGAAAAACGATTCTTCAGAAATACGCCAAGCTGCTGATACGGATGGGAAGAATGCATAGCGGTCGTCTTTGGCAAATTTGGATGAACCGTCATAACGTCCGTTCAATTCCAACAAATAACGTTGCTTGAAGTTGTAGTTGACACGTGCAAAGAAACCGTTGATGGCCCAATGGCTTTCAGAATATCCCAGATTCTTTTCACCTGTTGCCTGGTTCATAGCCGGATTGGCATCATTAATCAACTCCTTACGTCCTGCCCAGAAATACTTCGTATGCTTGTATTCTTGGTTATAACCTGCCATGACTTTGAAATTATGCGTATCATTCAGCGATTTCGTATACTCGGCAAAAGCATTGAACGCAGTGTAATAATCTTCATTATTCGTCATTGTCACACTGCTCGGGTTCGTCCAAGGATAATAGCCTTGCGTTCCGGCTACGGCTGTGTAATCATAAAAACGCTGGACATGCTGTTTTTGCCCCTTATTATAGAAATTGAATGTATAATCGGCATTAATGTTCAAACCTTCCAACGGTGTAATGCGGACGGCTCCCGTCATCCATAAGTCGTTCTGCTTATAAAGACCGTTACCACCTTGCTCCTGAATAGCGACAGGATTGGTGTAACTGCCCTGGCCCGCATAATAATGTATTCCGTCATCTTGGTAGAGTTTGCCTCCTGTAGTGATGATATCAGACTGGTTTATGGCAGGAGCACCGAGATTTGTATACAGACGGCCCGTATGACCATGGCGAATCGGCATAAGCGGACTCAAGTCGTTCTTCATCATACCACTGTAACTTGACAGACCGGAATAAGCCGTTGAGTTCATTGCCGTAGTACCGCCTGTAGGGTGCTGCTCTTTCGTATAAGTGTGCATGATTTTGGCAGAGACATTCAACCATTTCGTGATATCAGATGAAACATTCACATTTGCATTGAATTTCTTGTAATAATCGTCCCCGGCTTTCAACATACCTCCGACATCATTAAAGCCCAAGGAAGCATAATAGGTCGTTTTTTCCGAACCACCGTTCAAATTGACATTATACATCTGGGAGAATGAGGTCTTATACAACTCCTTGAACCAATCCGTATTACCGCAATATTGCCATTTGTTCGGGTCTATCGCTTCATTATAAAACTCAGGATACTCATACGTGCCATTAAAATAGGCTTCCGCATATTTGTAAATGGCATCATTGTAGTAGTGACCACTTCCTCCTCCATTCTGATAAGCCAAGTCCTTCATCGTCAAGAACTCCATTGAGTTCACATTCGTAACCCGTACAGCTGGACTTTGCCAATAACCGCTTGCAGAGAAAGAGACTTGTGGTTTTTGTTCTTTCTTACCATGTTTCGTTGTAATCAAAATAACACCATAAGCCGCACGCGCACCATAAATTGCGGCGGAAGCAGCGTCTTTCAAAACGGAAATGGAAGCTACATCATCGGGATTGACCAAATTGGCATCCATTTGGACATTATCAACCAACACCAACGGACTACCGCCATTCAAAGAGGTCGTACCACGAATATTAAAAGAAGAAGATTGTCCTGGAGCACCACCGCCAACGTTTACATTCAAGTTGGGGACAACTCCCTGCAAACCTTGTCCGATATTGGCGATAGGACGGTTTTCCAAAACATCACCTGCCACTTGCGCAACGGCTCCGGTCAAGTTGGCTTTCTTTTGCGTTCCGTAACCAACAACCACTACTTCTTCAAGAGCTTTTGAATCTTCTTTCAAATTCACCTTCAAGACAGACTGTCCCGTGTACTTAATCTCTTGAGTGACATATCCGATAAAGGAAATCTGGATAATGTCTCCTTTCTTTACATTTTCCAAAGTGAAATTTCCATCCATACCGGTAACGCTACCATTAGTAGTTCCTTTTACTACAACAGATGCACCGGCAACAGGACCAAAGGCATCTTTTACAATACCGGATACTTTTTCGTTTTGTTGGGAAGTGTTTGTTTCTTGCTTAAACGGTTTAGTTTCAGCAAATGCGCTCTGGGGGAAAAGCTAAAGCCCCCGAAAACATGAGCAAACTGACAAATTTAGTTTTGTTTAACATAGATGATATATTTAATAGTTACTATCCCGCCAAAGTGGATAAAATAGTCCTGAAAAATTGAAATAGAACTACCGTCTCCCCTTTCCGGGGTTATTTTGATTAATATATAATCCGTCCCAGTAGTGGGACTCTAATTGATTTAAAAGGAAAACACATTCCACTAAAGTGGTTTTCACCCATTGAGTGCCTTGTTTAGATCAAACTCTTTAACTTTAGCATATCTTTTTGTGTTCTTGTTTTTGTTTATTTTAGTTCTCTATGAACTATGGTTTTTTGGAGTTTTAACGTCCGTGCCAAAGATATGAAATTTTCACCCCAATACACAATTTTTTAGCCGATAAAATTTCAAATCGGATTATATTTTAACATTTATATATAAAATAGCCGCAAATGACTAGTAATTACACAGGGTTATTAAATAAATTATCCCAAGCAGTCGATATTTATTCATCGGTTAACAGATACTTGAACTTAAACAAATGCAAAAGCATAAAAAGAGTATGCCCTATCAAAATGCACCTTTTTCAAAGAGTTTATTTATCTTTGTAGGAGACAAGTTGCATCTCAATAAAAACAAGCAAAACAATAAGTATTATGGCATTGAAACTTTATCCTTTAGGTATACAGACATTTTCGGAAATCCGAAAACGAGACATGCTGTACATAGACAAAACAGAATATGTGTACCGCATGGCATCAAGTGGCAAGTTCTTCTTTCTGAGCCGTCCAAGACGGTTTGGCAAGTCTTTGCTTGTATCTACGTTAAAAAGTTACTTTGAGGGTAAAAAAGAATTGTTTAGGGGACTCGCTTTAGAACAATTGGAAAAGGAGTGGACGGAATATCCTGTGCTGCACTTCGATATGAGCGGAGGGAAACACATGGAGAAGGAGCAACTTAACCGCTACCTGCTTTATGTTTTGGAAAGCAACGAAGAACGGCTTGGCATACATTCTAATTCTACCGATCCCAACATCCGACTTATCGACTTGATAAACACTATTTATAAAAAATCCGGCAAACAGGTTGTCGTGCTTATTGACGAATATGATGCACCTTTGCTCGACGTGGCACATAAGAACGACAACCTCGGTGAATTGTGCCAAATAATGCGTAACTTCTATAGTCCGCTTAAGCTTTGCGAACCGTATCTGCACTTCGTGTTCCTAACAGGCATCACAAAATTCTCACAACTAAGTATATTCAGTGAATTGAACAATATTAGCAATATCAGCATGGACGAACCATATTCTGGAATATGCGGCATCACTAAGGAAGAGTTGCTGACACAGATGAGTGATGACATAGATGCACTTGCCGAAAAGATAGCACTTACTCGAGAACAGACCATCGATAAACTGAAAGAGAACTATGACGGCTACCATTTCACATGGCCAAGCCCCGACGTGTTCAATCCTTTCAGCCTGATCAATTGCTTTTCTAAAGGAAAGATTGATGCCTATTGGTTCGGTTCTGGAACTCCGACTTACCTTATTAATATGTTGAACAGGTTTGATGTCTTGCCTGCCAACATTGCTAAAATGTATGCAAAAGCTTCTTCATTTGATGCTCCTACCGAGAACATGACATCCATAACTCCGCTGCTCTATCAAAGCGGATACATAACGATAAAAGATTACGAACCAATGTCGGAAATCTACACCCTTGACTTCCCCAACAAGGAAATCAAGGTAGGGCTCTTTGAAAGTCTGTTGCCCAATTATCTTGAAGGTATGTATGCAGAGACTGGCAATGTGACGATTGCCCGAATGTCAGTACTTATTCGACAAAACGATATGGACGGAGCACTCAAGTTGCTGCAAACTTTCTTCGAGACAGTGCCGTATTGCAACAACACCAACTATGAAGGACATTATCAGCAAGTGCTTTTCATCATCTTCTCTCTCTTGACACACTTCTTGATAGATGTTGAAGTGCATACGCCAAATGGCAGGGTTGATGTGGTTATGCTTACCGACTCTCGTCTGTACATCATTGAGCTGAAACTCAATAAGGATGCCAACACCGCAATGCAACAAATCAACTTGAGGAATTATGCCCAGCGATTCGCCCTTTGTGGAAAACCTATAACAAAAGTGGGCATAAACTTTAACACGAAGAGTGGGCATATTGAAAATTGGATTATAGAATAAAGAATAGCTTAAACTCCCTTTTTAGAATAAACAGCGTTTAAACGGTGTTTTAAGATTCTGCAAAGATTTAAATATTCCATTATAATAAGAATTAGGACACCTTATGCACAACTTTTAGCCATAATTCTTTTATATTTTTCATCCCGTCAGAAGAATACATTTATTAGTTATAAATAAAGTATGTACTTTTGCAGACGAATCGTTACACTTATCTTATATATGAATAATTCAATTGAAAATCTCTACCAGCTTGATGGTAGAGTGCCATTGGGGAAAGCACTCCCATTCGGTCTCCAGCATGTACTGGCTATGTTCGTCAGCAACATCACTCCTATCATGATTTTGGCAAGCGTTGTCGGATTGGACAGTACAATCAGTGCGGCACTCATACAAAATTGTATGGTCATCGCCGGTATCGGTACGTTAGTGCAACTATTCCCTATTTGGCGCATAGGCTCGCGACTGCCAATCGTAATGGGTATTTCATTCACATTTCATTCACATTCCTTTCGCTCGCTATCAGCATCGCCGGTTCCTACGGCATGGGAACACTCATCGGAGCTGTCATTATCGGAGGTCTGGTCGAAGGTGTTTTAGGATTATTTTCAAATATTGGATTAAGCTTATACCTCCTGTCGTTGCGGCTACAGTGGTGACAGCCATCGGGTTCTCCCTACTTCCCATCGGTGCTAATTCTTTCGCCGGGGGTCAAGGAGCAGCGGACTTTGGCAGCATGAACAACTGGATTGTAGGTAGCGTTACTTTGTTAGCTTGCCTTCTCTGCCAAGTATTCGCTAAAGGATTCTTGCGCTCTCTCTCCGTTCTTGTCGGGCTAATCGTAGGCTACATTATTGCTTGCTCTATGGGAATGGTCGATTTCAGCAGTATCGCCAGCCAATCTGTCATTTCATTGCCTAAACTACTCCCCTTCTCACCCGAATTTAACATCGGAGCCATCCTTTCCGTTATTGCTGTATATTTGGTATCAGCTACAGAGACAATCGGGGACACATCGGCTTTGTGCAACAGCGCACTGAAACGTAATCCGAATGAATCTGAAATGGGGGCAGCCATCAGTTGCGACGGTTTTGTGAGTAGCGTATCAGGACTGTTCGGTTGTACTCCAATCACATCATTCAGCCAGAACGTTGGACTTGGTTTCACACAAGCCACGGAAATGTTCAAGATTTTTCCAGAGATTGTACGCACCGTATTTGCCGAGAATTGCGTAGCAGTCGTGTTCCTCCTTGCGGTCATGCTCAATCTCCTTTTGCCCAAGAAAGATATAGAAATGTAAAAGATGAAACGGAAATTTACTTTTGCCAGTTGATGAAGGATAAATAACATAAAACGATAAGGAATCGAAGGATATATCCGCATGTCGGACAATGGATCCGGCATGTCGGACAAAGACAAAGAGAATCTTTTCACCCTGTTCTATAGAGGCAGGGATGAAAAAGAGGCAAAGGGACATGGCATCGGCATGACGCTGTCGCAAAAGATTATCCATCTACACGGAGGAAACATTGCCGTACATTCGGAACAAGGGAAAGGCACACTCTTTGTCGTGGAGCTTCCGCATGTGTAAAAGTTCCGGTCACGCCCTGCCTGAATAAACCTCTGCCCAAGTTGGCTTACTTCTGTAGCTTTCCTCCAAGCACCACCTTTTTTACAATAGGCGTAGTGTAGGCATAAGGAATAAAGTCAACTGACGGAAGTGGATGGGTGATAAAGAAATTGGCAACTTTACCTTTCGCAATGCTTCCATAGTCAGCACTCTCTCCCATGGCATAAGCTCCGTTTATTGTCGCTGCATTCAATGCCTCGTTTGGTAACAATCGCAACTTTATGCAAGCTAACGAAACAACGAACTTCATGTCGCCAGAAGGAGTTGACCCAGGATTGTAGTCGCTGGCAACTGCCATTCCCAAACCAGCGTCAATCATCTTACGTCCCTTGCCATAAGGCATATTGAGGAAGAACGACGTGCCGGGTAACACCGTTGGCATGGTTCCGCTATCACGTAATATCTCGATTTCCTCTTCTGTCATACTTTCCAGATGGTCAACCGACAATGCTCCATGCTTCACTCCTACTTCCACTCCACCCGACGAAGCTAACTCGTCGGCGTGAATCTTGGGACGCATTCCCCAAGCAGCGGCGGCATCAAGGATCAAGCCGGTCTCTTCCGGAGTGAAGAATCCACGGTCGCAAAACACATCCACAAAGTCAGCAAGACGTTGCCGTCCCACTTCGGGTATCATCTCTTTCACAATGAGCTTCACATAGTCATCCTGCGTCATACCACGGGCTACGGCATGCGCACCAAGGAATGTAGAGACAATCTTTGCCGATGAAGCCTCCTTCATGCGCTGTATCACACGAAGCATTTTCAGCTCATCTTCAAGATTCAGTCCATAACCGCTCTTTATCTCTATACATCCCGTACCTTTGCGCACTACTTCATCCAAACGCTGCATGGCTTGGCGGAAGAGTTCTTCCTCCGTAGTGTTGTGCAGCAGGTCGGCAGAATTGAGGATACCACCGCCTCGGCGTGCAATCTCCTCATAGCTCAATCCATTTATTTTATCCACAAATTCCCTCTCCCGGCTACCGGCAAAGACGATATGGGTATGTGAATCACACCATGACGGCAACACCATTCCGCCTTCCGCATCGATAATGTTATCAACATCTTCGAATGACGGCATACCGTCTGCCACACTGCCGAATTGAGAGAAGCGTCCGTCCTCAACAAGGAGCCAGGCATCGTCAATAATATTGACATTTGCCATCTCCTTGCCTTGCAGACGAAGTTTCGGTTCATATTCGACACCTGCCAGGTGTCGAATATTCTTTACAAATAACTTCATTGTCTATTCGATGTTATTTATTATTCATTGTAATCAATCACTTTTCCGGTCAACCACGCAAGAAACTAATTGAGTTGGCTATATGCGGATACATTACCTCATCGTGAACGATAAAAGGAACGACCTTTCTGTAGCTTTCGTGAATAGCTTCCACTACTGGAGAAGACTTCAACGGACGACGGAAGTCGAGGGCTTGTGCGGCATTGAACAATTCTATTGCAAGCACACGCTCCGTGTTGAGTACCACTTTGTATAGTTTTATGGCTGCATTAGCGCCCATGCTCACATGGTCTTCCTGTCCTTGGCTCGAAGGAATGCTATCCACTGAAGAAGGTGTAGACAAAGTCTTGTTCAAACTTACAACTGAAGCGGCTGTATATTGCGGAATCATAAAACCACTGTTCACGCCTGGATTGGCAACAAGGAAGCTCGGCAGTCCGCGCGTACCACTTACAAGTTTGTATATTCGACGTTCCGAGATGTTCGACAATTCGCATAAAGCAATAGCAAGGAAATCCATTGGCATGGCTATCGGTTCGCCATGGAAGTTGCCGGCAGATATTATAAGGTCTTCGTCAGGACATACTGTAGGATTGTCCGTCGCAGAGTTTACCTCCACGTCAATGACCGAATTGACATATTCTATGGTGTCCTTCACAGTTCCGTGCACTTGCGGAATACATCTGAATGAATAAGGATCCTGTACGTATGGCTTCGGCTTCTCGATTATCTCACTGCCTTCGAGCAACTCCCTCATGCGCGCTGCCGTAACAATCTGTCCTTTATGCGGACGAACCTGATGGACTGCATCAATGAACGGAGCCGTAAGTCCGTAATAAGCATCCAACGACATTGCCGCAATCTTGTCTGCCCAGTCACTCAACCTATGTGATTGCAACAAAGCCCATACAGCAAAGGCTCCCATGTTCTGTGTACCATTAAGCAATGCAAGTCCCTCTTTTGAGGCAAGCTGAATAGGAGACCAATCAAACCTCTGCAACATCTCAGCTCCAGAGATAACCTTACCTTCATATTCCACCTCGCCAAGCCCGACAAGCGGCAACGTAAGATGCGCAAGCGGAACCAAATCACCCGATGCTCCTAGCGAACCTTGCATGTAAACAACAGGATAGACATCGTTGTTGAAGAAGTCGATAAGGCGGTTTATGGTTACAAGCTGACATCCTGAGAAGCCATAGCTCAATGACTGTATCTTAAGCAACAACATTATCTTCACGATGTCGTTAGGCACTCTGTCACCTGTGCCGCACGCATGCGACATCATAAGGTTTATCTGCAACTGTGCCAAATCATCCGAACCGATTTTCACGTTACAAAGCGATCCGAATCCAGTCGTGACTCCATATATGGGCGAAGTCGTCTCTTCTATCTTATGGTCGAGATATTCCCGACATTCCACAATACGCTTATGCGCATCATCACTTAGTTTTATTTTATAGTCACCATATACAATCTCACCAATGCGTTCAATAGAAAGGTGTTCTGCAGAAATCTCGTGTATTTTCATATACTGGCATTATTTTTTGTTTGTAGTTCTCTAATTTTAGTTCACATATTTACTGATAATCTCGTCATCAACAATGTTTGGCATAGTCACTTGCAGTCCTTGCGAACGGAGCATCTCCCGCTCAATGCTATGGATGGATCCTTCGTTGCGTGCCCACGCCCTTCGTGCGATACCATTGTTCACGTCCCAGAAAAGCATCTCCCGGATGTGACGGTCGCTCTCAGAACTGCCATCAATCACCATGCCGAAACCACCGTTTATCACTTCACCCCAGCCTACACCGCCGCCGTTATGCAACGACACCCATGTAGCACCACGGAACGAATCGCCTATGACGTTCTGCACAGCCATGTCGGCACAGAACTGCGAACCGTCGTAGATGTTGCTTGTTTCACGGAAAGGAGAGTCGGTGCCCGACACATCGTGATGGTCGCGTCCAAGGACAACAGGACGGGTTATTTCGCCTTTTCGTATCGCTTCGTTGAATGCCAACGCTATCTTTGAACGACCCTCTGCATCAGCATAAAGGATGCGAGCCTGCGATCCTACCACAAGATTGTTGCGGCTTGCCTCGCATATCCAATGGATATTGTCTGCCATTTGTCCCTTTATCTCATCTGGCGCATTTTGCATGATTTCTTCCAAAACAGTTGCCGCTATCTCGTCGGTCTTTGCAAGGTCTGCCGGATTTCCAGAAGTACATACCCATCTGAACGGGCCAAAGCCATAATCAAAGAACATCGGTCCCATGATATCCTGCACATAAGATGGATAACGGAACTTACCGTTCGCCTCACAGATATCCGCTCCCGCACGTTTTGCCTGCAACAAGAAAGCATTGCCATAATCGAAGAAGTACATGCCATCGGCAGCAAGGCGGTTTATGGCAGCCACTTGGCGGCACAACGAAGATTGTACATGTTTACGGAATTCATCCGGATTCTCAGCCATCATCGCCTTTGATTCCTCGAGTGTCAAGTCCGCAGGATAATAACCGCCAGCCCATGGATTATGAAGCGAAGTCTGGTCACTACCGATATCTACATGCACACCTTCTTCAGCAAGGCGTTCCCAAAGATCCACCACGTTACCGACATAAGCCATTGATACAGTACGTTTCTCCTCCACGCTACGTTTAATAGCAGGTATCAGTTCATCTAAATTGTCATGAAGCTCGTCCACCCATCCTTGGTCATAACGTTTCTTCGCAGCCAATGGATTTATCTCAGCCACCACGCTTACGACACCGGCTATGTTTCCAGCCTTGGGTTGTGCTCCCGACATGCCTCCAAGTCCTGACGATACAAACAGCATTCCGTGGATATCATTCGGACCGCCCTTTTCACTCCGTTGTTTACGGGCGGCATTCAACACCGTAATAGTTGTACCATGCACAATGCCCTGCGGGCCTATATACATATAAGAACCTGCCGTCATCTGTCCATACTGGCTCACACCAAGGGCGTTCATACGTTCCCAGTCATCCGGTTTTGAATAGTTAGGGATAACCATTCCGTTTGTCACAACCACTCTCGGTGCATTAGGATGTGACGGGAACAATCCAAGAGGATGACCAGAGTACATTACAAGAGTCTGTTCGTCTGTCATCTCGCTCAGATACTTCATGGTAAGCCTGTACTGCGCCCAGTTCTGGAATATTGCACCATTACCGCCATAAACGATTAGTTCATGAGGATGCTGTGCCACCTCCGGGTTCAGGTTATTCTGAATCATCAGCATAATGGCCGCAGCCTGCTCCGAACGGTGAGGATACTCGTCTATTGGTCTTGCATACATCTCATAATGCGGACGGTAACGATACATATAAATACGTCCGTATTTGTTTAGCTCGTCAATAAACTCAGGAGCCAACTGTGCGTGCAGATGCTTTGGAAAATAACGCAAAGCATTGCGCAAAGCAAGCTGTTTCTCCTCGTGCGTGAGTATCTCCTTGCGCTTTGGCGCATGATTTATATTGTTGTCATAAGGCATCGGTTCGGGAAGACAATCGGGGATGCCCAGTCTTATTTCTTCAGCAAATGTCATAATAATAGTTATTTATATTCGACAGACCATTTTCTATTCTCGTTACAACTTAGCCTCGACAAGTTTTGTAATCTCAGCCTCTACGCTGTTTGCCTTGGCTATTAGCTGATTTGCCTCGTTTATCAAAGCTTCTGCTTTCTCACGGTCTTTCAGTGAACCAGCATTTATCTTCACGTTCATACCTGCTCCAAGCACAGCGGCACGTGCTGCCAATGCGCCTACTCCGGCATCAGAAACACTGTTAGGATTACCCGTTTCCACCATCTTTCGGCACACATCAAACACCTCGAAAGAAGCCTTCATTGTTTCAAGCGGCACTTCTGCTGCAAACAGTGTTGCCTTCTGTATGGCTTCCGACCTTGCAGCTTTCTCTTCCGGTGTGTTCTTCGGCATACCAAATGCAGCCATGATGCGGTTGAATGCTTCCGTATCCTCATCGACAAGGTGTAACAAACGCTCCTGCAGAGACATGCCTGCCTCGGCTACGCTTGCGAACTCGCTCCATTGAGCATCCCAACCAGGCTTGTGGCTGGACAGATTGGCAACCATTGTAGCCAATGAAGCTCCCAACGCTCCCATATATGCAGAAACGGATCCTCCTCCAGGTGCAGGACTCTCACGAGATGTCTCTTCGGCGAACCCCTTCACGCTCATGTCTACAAGAAGATGTTGCTTTTCGGCATTTTCCGCCATTACATATTCTATTATCTTTTCTTCCGGTTTAAATTCCTTAAGGTCGGACAATCCCAACGATTTGATAGCGATATCAAGGATGTCTTTCTTAGGTATGCCGGCAGAACGTTGCTGTTTGGCAAGGAAATAACGCCCTGCCTCGATAAGCGTCCGTTCCGGTACAAGTCCCACTATTTCTGTTCCCGTAACACGTACCCCACGGTTCTGTGCACAGCGGCACACTTCGTCGAATGCTTTGTGCAAAGGAGTGACATTGATATCTGTTATATTCATTGATACTTGGGCGATACCGTACTCGTCGATATACCATCCGATGGCTTTAGTCCCCTTCAATGTTCCCGGCTTCATGACAGGATTGCCTTCTGCGTCAAAGAGTTTCTTGCCCACGATAGGATTGCCTTCGCGCATCTGTCTACCTTTTTCTCTCACGTCAAAAGCTATGGCATTGGCGCGTCTGGTAGAAGTGGTATTCAGGTTGAAATTCACAGCAATCAGGAAATCTCTCGCTCCAACGACCGTGCATCCTGTACGTGCCACCTGCTCGTCAAACGGGCGTCTGCCAAAATCAGGAGCCTCTGCATCATCGTCGATACGCTCCGCAATGCCCTCATATTCACCCTTGCGGCATACCGCCAAATTCTTCCGCTCCGGAGTGAAAGCCGCAGCCTCATAGCAATAACAAGGGATGTTCAACTCTTCGGCAATCCGTTTCGCAAGGCGACGCGAAATCTCCGCACACTCTTCCAAAGTTATTCCGCTCACTGGCACAATAGGCAACACATCCGTTGCTCCGATACGGGGATGCGCACCATGCTGCTGGCGCATATCGATAAGTTGTGCGGCTTTTCCCACCGCTCTGAAAGCAGCCTCCACCACATCGTCCGGCTCGCCCACGAATGTTACGACTGTACGATTTGTTGCCTCGCCTGGATCAACATCAAGCAATTTCACACCTTTTACGCTCTCTACTGCATCCGTAATCTGACGGATTACGTTCATATCGCGACCTTCGCTGAAATTAGGTACACACTCTACTATCTGCTTCTTTTTTGCCATAGTGTTATTATAATGTTAGTAGTATAATAAGTATTTTTAAAAAGTATCGATTGATACGCGGTAAATATAGCAAAAGAGAGGGGTTAAAGCAAGAAAAATGGCAAAAAAACATTCATCTTGCTGTATTTACTATAAACAAGGAGTCCGAAGTTTACAATAAGTAAGGAGATGAATATTCTTTTCCTGACTGGATTAATTGCATAACTCAGGATACTTTGTTAATTTGGTAACGACAATTTAACTTATCACCTAGGTGATAAATGCTTTTCACCTAGGTGATAAGTGTTTTTCATTAAGGTGATAAGTGTTTTTCACCTAGGTGATAAGTGCTTTTCATTAAGGTGATAAGCTAAGATGCAAATTCAAAAACATGGACAACACATTATCATCCTGTTTATGCAACGAATCTGGCTGGCACAAGAAAGAAAAACATACAAGCTTATGACACAGTGGAATAACTAAAATATATGAGACTGCCGTTGTTTAGAAGTCTTCCTGAGGAGAGACCTGTTTCTTCCACCCGGCACTTAATACTTCTGGCCGGGCACGCAGACGCGATACCAACAATTCCAGCAGGGCTTTGTGCTCGCCCAATGTTTCTATGTCGCAACACACGACAACCCGGTCTCCATCTCCTTTATAGAAGAGAGAATTGAGCTTTACATCTTCGTAAAAGACGAGCGTATCCATGATGAGCTTCTGTATATTTGCGGACACATCCTTGCGGCATTCGGCATGGACAGAATAATGGAACACACCCGATGCCTTTTTCTCGATAAATGTGCATAACGGACGGAAAAAGCAATGGGTCACCAAGACACACACCACCAAGACTGCCGACTCTTTATATAATCCCACACCGGAAAGTGTACCGCAGGCTGCGGAACACCAAATAGTGGCTGCCGTATTCAATCCCCTTACGGTAAATCCGTCTTTCAAGATCAATCCACCACCAATGAAACCTATTCCTGAAACAATCTGCGCTGCCACGCGTGAAGGGTCTCCGGTGGCAGAAGTCATGGAATAAGACAATATGGTAAATGCAGCCGCTCCCACGGAAACGAGGATATTGGTACGCAATCCCGCATTACGCTGGCGATACTGCCGCTCCACACCGATAAGAGTGCCCATAAGGAAGGCACTCCCTATCCTTACTAAATAATCAACAAACGGTATCATAATCTTTTTTCGGTAAAGGTAAGTATTTTTCAGATTGGATAATATTAAAAACCCATTAGAATTGGATTAGAAATCCATTAAATAACAAAGTCTTTTAGATTTTCATGAGGGACTTTTGAATAAAGATTTGCATTCCATTTACGCCATTTGGAAATTCAATAGGTCTGACTTCTCTGCCTTGGTCTTATTTCCCTTGGCTTATCGGCATCCTGTTGTCCTATTGCATGTTGACACAATCTGAAGACACTGTATATCCGTGCATTTAAACGTTGGTTGTAAACTCATGTAGCGGTGAGAAGATTATGAAACATAGCATTTTAATTATTTTAGGCTGTATCAATTCTTACCTATCTTATGCACAATGTTTCCATGGTGAATATACTACGGAATGGCAATGGGACATGAAGAAGGAAACGAACTGGGTCAATCTTCTTAAATTGAACCTGAGCGTTCCGGTATGGAATAGAATGGGTTCTTTTGAAGCGACTACGATTCATGTGGCGAAAACAAATGAATGCATCATTGATGATTGGCAAACCTTTTCCAATATCGAGGAAGAAAATGAGCTGGCAGCGATTGCAGTCTTAGGTTACATGCATGAGTGGAAAGAGTACCATCTATTTGTCGGCATACGGAATCTAAACGAGGATTTTTTCACATCGGATGTCACATCGCTCTTTACTAACAGTTCATGTGGAATCTTCCCGATGGTTCGGAATACTCGCTGGAAGTCACGTGGAAAAGGCATCTCAACAACTCTTTGGCCATGCAACCCTCTTTCCATTATATTTCTAATGAGAAAGGCAACTTCATGGTAGTCAGTGCCCACCTCTATTGCATTTTTTAAATGAATGGCAAATCGTAATCTGTTTGATAAACGAAATGAAATTACTGGTTATCATCCTGCTTTTTCGTTCTCCAACAAATGTTCAGGATAAATCATTTTGGTAACGAAATACTCCTCTAAGTTGTCATTCCACCTTGGTCATTTCGGAAGTTCAAAACCTATCGAATCACCGAGAGGTTTCCCCGACAAGTCCAAGACTCCCTAATTCCAAATATTCTCTTTTCTCCAAATACCATCCTGGCTATTCTCCTTTTTAAGCTGTTCTTGCGAGACTTCAAACGTACGACTCTCTTGTGCCGTCAACAAATTGACTGTACAAAAAGACAAAATCCACAAAATAAAATTCCTTTCATGACACGTAATTTAATGAGCAAGCATTTATCTCCTCTTTTAAGAAAACAATCCCCCTGTCTGGTTTGTTCTATATATAAACGTTTTATAATCCTATCAAGAACCTATCAATAATCAGCCAAGCGATTCTTTGGCTGTAAAATATAATCATAAGGAGGATATATCATGGGGTAACAACAATTACAAACGATGCAACGACATCAACGGCTTCAGATGAGAGCCGTTACCAACTCATCAAGCTGCCTTACGAGGCAGACGCTTTAGAACCTGTCATCAGCAAGACTACCATCAGCTTACATCATGGCAAACACTTGCAAACGTATGTCGATAATCTAAATAAACTGATTGTCGGGACTGAATGGGAAAAGGTATCACTTTTGCATATAGTGAAGGATTCAGACGGGGCTTTGTTCAACAATGCAGGGCAAGTCTTGAACCATAATCTCTATTTCCAACAGTTCACTGCCCGTTCGACTGGCAAACCGGAAGGCAATTTAGCTCTTGCCATTGAGAAGGAATGGAATTCATTTGAGAATTTCAAAACGGAGTTTGTCAAAGCCGGAACAACTTTGTTCGGTTCTGGTTGGGTGTGGCTGACCAAAGATACGACTGGCAAATTGGCAATTAAGCAATATGCCAATGCCGGCAATCCGGTAAAAGAGGCATTGACTCCCCTACTCTGTTTCGATGTTTGGGAACATGCCTATTATGTCGATTACCAAAACCGCAGAGCAGAGCATTTGAACGAACTATGGAAAATCATCGATTGGAATGTCATCAGCAGCCGGTTCGATGAATAATAGCAATGCCGATTTGCAAATGAAAGTTTTCACTTCTTCCATAAGCAAATCGGCATTATTATTTTTAAATCCGCCTGTCTTTGCTACTTATCATTGTTCATTAATCGGCATTAAAACGGTATTAAAACACCGTTTAAACACCGTTTTAATAGCATTTATATGTACATTTTTCCATTGTTCGTTTTTGTTTATTTCATTTGACAAATAAAGTCAGTAACGTAGTAATAATACTCCCAATTCCGACGCTAAAAGATATCCATATAGCAATCCATGTTTGCCTTTTTGTTTCGTTGTATCGTAAGTCCTCTTTTGTTTGGAAATCATTGTCGACAAAATCACGAAGATTTTGGGTTACGTGAAAAGAAGAGTTTGCATATCTCTTAATTTGTTCTGCAGCAGTAGTATTCTCTTTTAATACAGATGTTACTACTAACATTTTACAGATATAATCACCTTTTATTCTTTTTTACCGTTAGGAATTTTAACATTCAGTTTACATGTATCTTTTGCCCATATTCGGATGTTGCCTTTGTCATCTTTTTCCACCTCAAACTTTTTCCTATTGTATATCTGATTGCCATTTAGAATATTAAGTGGAAATACACCAATATATTGGTTGCTTTCTAAAAATTGTAAAAGTATAATTGTGTCAAATACTTTGTTTCTAATAACTTTCCAATCTTTATCTTGTGCATGCACCAATTCTAAATGAGAATAATCCTCTGGCCATTCTATAAGATAGCAATCGCTAAAATTCTCAAAAAGAGAAATTATGCATACATCTTGCGGTGTAGGCGGATAAGCCATAAAACGCAAGATTTCCTTCTCTGTATCACTAAAACTTCTCATATCAGTTGTCATATCCAAATCTGTTCCAGGCATCGAGGACGAGGCGTTTGGTGCGGTATTCTCCGTACTGGCGTATCTCGTTGTCTTTCAGCACACGGAAGGTCTCGTTAAGGCAGCCTTTGCTACAGATATCTTTAGGGTCTAAGATATAACGGAGATCTTCTGTTTTGAGACCATAGAGATGAGCAAAGATGGCATCAAGCTCGGCTTGAAGGACGGCTCTGCGCTCTGGATTGTAAACCCAAGGCTGCTGTGCTCCCAACTGTGGCAGCTCTGCTCGCTGCTCTTCGTTCATTTCTTCCCACAATTCCGAAGCCCAGCCGTCCATGTCATGATTGAAATAGCATAGCTCGGCTACGCGCTTCACAATCTGCCATTGCGTGGTTGAGGGGATTTGGTCGGGGGTGAGGACTGGAAATTGTTTGACAAAACTAATGCTGGCATGGCTACCACCTATTTTTTGTTTAGTTGTGTAGTCAAATACTAATGATGACATCATTGCGCAAAGCGAAGCCACGGGAATAGTGCGACGCTCCGCGTAGAGGAGCGTCGCACTATTCCCGACTCCTGCGGAGTCGGGAATAGGCGAACAAATGAACGTTCGTTCATTTGTTGCGTTTGTTACATCTCTAAACCCAATAAGCCACTTATGCTTCCACTCCCACACAACATTTCCATCTTTGTCATACTTCACCAGTTTGTCCTTTACTGCCGCTAACGGCACCCAATACCATGGCATGATACTGCTGTTAGGATTAGCGAGTTCGTCTTCTGACGGCATATTTATGGAGTTAGGGCGTTCGCCTTCTGTGGAGCCAAGTGCCATAGTGATGGTTGTAGTGCCAAATCATCTTGCCTTCATAGAGCGGCACGTATATCTCGCCGTCAGCAGTGGTGAACGTGTTGCCATTGAGCGTTGCGCCTTGTGCGGTCAGTTGGGCGTAGGTACGGAAGAGGTAAGAGTCGTTAGACATGTCAAGCATTCTTGAGAACTTTACATTCCACGGATTTTCTCCTGTTATCTCATTATACAAAATGGTGGAGTTGCGATAAATCTTAGCCGTAAGTTTGGCATCGCGGCTTGTGCGGAATACGGGGCAAGTCTTGGTGTTGGGGTTAAGGCGTGCAAAGTCGCTCGTCTGCAAAGTATATATGCGACGAGGATCAAGCAGATGGTCAAGGCGTGTCAGATAGAAACCACCACTTACAGTACGAGGCTCTGCCTGGGCTTTGCCTGCTGTTATGAGACAGAACTTGAACATTCTATGTATGTCAAATAAAGCCTCTCTATTCTCGAAGTCATATAATGAAACCAGTCTGTTTTCATCAATCAGCTTTGAGAAGAAAGTCTTGTTGCTGTCATTCACCGCTATACCTGTAGGCATGACAAGTCCCCATGCCTCTTTTGAGAATGAAAGGCATAGCTCTGCAAACATCGGATAGAGGTCGATGTCTCCAGTTGCAGTCAAATCAAATCTGCCAGCCAAACGGACGAAACGGCTGAGGGCTTCGGCATCAGCGAGGGCTTTGGTGTATTCCTTGTATAATATAGGGTCTGTGCTTGGCAAGTCGGCAATGGCTTTCTTGCGCTGGCTTGCTGTGCCAGCATTCACGATATCGGCACGACCATGACTCTCAAACCATTTCTTGTCTTCTACCTTAATCTTATCCCATGGCGGATTACCGCACATGACATCAAATCCCTTATTGGCTGCAAATACCTCTGGGAACTCCACGCACCAATGGAAGAAGCGCTGTTCTTCAGCCATACGCTTTACTTCGGTCTTGAAGTCGGCTGAGAGCTGACGATAGTATGTAGGCAGTGGTTTGCCTTTCTCAAGACACTCCATCGCCCCAATCTCCTGCAGCGCACGCATCACGGTCTTTGTGTATGGCACCTCAGCCTCTGGGTCTAATTTCTTGATGGTGCCTCCATTGTCTTTATACAGCTCATCCGCTTTTACGGTATGGTAGAAAGCATAGGCATAGATGTCGCAGGCACGGCGCAGACAGTCTACTCGTGCCGATGCCATCAGTTCCTGCCAACGCAGTTGCTTGACGATTTCCTGCTCCAATGTTTCTTCCGGCAAGTGGTTGATGAAGCGAATCTTATCCGCCAAACCAATCTGTGCGATCGACATTTCCTCAATGCCAAAAGGATTCTCGAAGCCAAAAGTAGGCTCATCGCCCTTGTTTCCATTTACGGCTTTGACAGCCTCTTGGTTCAATTTCTTCAATGCCTTCAGCGTGTCCTTGTCCTTAGCGGTCAACGCCTTGTCGGGCACACCGTCGAACAACGTCTGTAGGTCGGCAACGCCCAGCACCGAGTTGCCGCAGCGTATGTGATGGTCGAGGAAAGAAAGCGGCTTGCCGGCGCAATAGCCTTCAATCCACAACACCACCTTACACAGCTCCACTGCGTCAGGATTGTAGTCAACAGCATACACGCAACGCGAGATAACCTCGCGAAGCGCCTGACGATAATCCAGAGAAGCCGGATTGTCCTCGCCAGTACGAAGCGTGCATACATACCAGGCAATGGTGCGAGCCATCGCCAAGACAATATGTCCGGAGCCGCTTGCCGCATCACAAACCTTCATGTTGAGCAGAGCCTTCACCTTCTCCTCGGTGGTGGCGCAGTTTGCCATCTTTTCCTTGATGACAGGCTCGAGGGTGGTCTTGATAAGGTTTTGCACCAAGTCAGGGCGAGTGTAATAAGAAGAAGTGCTCTGACGATCCAATCCACCAACGAAGCCGAACTGCCAGTCGGATGCTGCAACACCCGGCTGCACAAACGGACGCATTTCGAGAATGCCCTCATACACAGAGCCAAACTCCTCAACGTCGAGCGAAGAATAGTTTATCTTCACCCGCTGCTGGCGCTCGTCAGTAAATTCGTTGAGAGCCGCGAATGCAGCCAGCAAATCATGGTTGCTTACCTGGCATTGCTTCAGCCAATGCAGGGTCTCCGTGCCAAAGAGCACTCCGCCCAAAGGCTTTATGCCCAACTTCTCACCAAACGTGTCTGGCTCGAAGAGATGGAAAGTGTCCATCAGTCCCTGCCACAGGTCGGAATACTGGCGTTGCTTCAGGTATGACAATTCAGATAGACGGCGCAGACGGCTTGCCGCATAATACTTCTTGTAGATGTCCTGCCACTGGCATTGTTGCTTGTAGTCGGGCGCATCAACAGAGTCAGGAATCTGATAAACCAGTCCTCTCTCCTCAATGATGAAGAGGAAGAGCAGGCGATAGATGAAGTGGATAAGCTCCTTGTTGAGTTTGGCGGCATCCATAGTGCCATCAGCGAAAGCACGGCGCAAAGCGTCGTTGCCCTCACCCTTAGATGTAAGCACAGCATTGCCGATGGTCTCCATCGTGGTCTGCACGGCACGCGACAAGCCGTTGCGGATGCGGTTGCCCGACTCGATGCTCATGTTGAACCAACGCTCCAGAACGCACGGTTCGTCACCGCTGGTGCGAAAACGGGAAGCATGAAGCAGACGGAACATCAGGCAGAACTCGGTGTATTTGTCCTCCTCCAGCATACGGCGTAGGTCAAACTCTATATAGGTGAGCTTCACCAACTGTCCGGAGTTGCGTATGATACGCAGGATTTGTCCGTTACTGATGATGCCATACACATTCTCCGTAGCGTTGAGATATTCGAGCATGGTGGCATGAGCCGACTTCTTGTGCATATTGCCTTTTGCACGATAGTCGAGCGAACACTTGTCCAGAGTGTTAATGCTTCCGTCTGTAGTGATATTCTCACCAATAATGACAAAAGGCATATTACCTAAGTCAGTACAGGTGTAGCTGATGTCATAACCAGTGCCAGCCACCTCGATGTTAGCCACTTGGCGGTCAAGCTTATAGCCTAAGCTTTGCAGCAGACGCTCCATCAAGTCGCGGGCACGACGAGTGCCGTATGGGTCTTTGTTTACCAGACGTTCATTGCCGGCACGCTCCTTGTAGAAGTTCCAGTCGTTGCGCAGGCTGCTCCATACGTAGTCGATGGCCGAAGACACGGAAATGTCCATTCCGAAATCCTGGTCGCGGTTGCCAATGAGCATGTTGTCGCGCTCTATGTTATGCAGGGTGTCATCAGAGAGAAGATGACCGTATATATGAATACTTGTATAGTCCATAAATTTTATTCAGTTACATGCCAGTTACATACTTAAGGCACTGTTATAAAGGTCTTTTGAATTGTTTAGAGGCAATTTGAGACCGCTCAGTTACATGCCAGTTACATGCTATTAATATGCTATATACACTTTTATGCCCAATATGGAACGTAATTGTGGCGTTTGTTTCCATCTGCATTCTCCTCTTTTATCATCTTAGCCTCCAAGGCATCTTTTATGATTCGGGAAGCCATCGGATAGTTCTTGTCTTCAATGCCCAAGCGACCTCGAAGAGATTGATTGTTCATCTTCTCGTTTGAAACATATCTAAGACAAGCGTGTTGGTAGCATGCCATCACCCTTTCTGATTTATCCAAGTCGGCAAATTTGCGATAAGAGAACATCGTAGCTTCAGTCCGTGTTTCCTGAAGTTGGATGCGAATGGGTGGCAACTGATATAATTCAACACTTAAAATGGTCTTGTCCATACCGCTTCCCTTCTCTTCACAAATGCCTATTCTACGCATTATGTCGGCAAGAGAATCGTTTCTTGATTGGTATTCATCTATGAATCGCTCAACGCTAATAAGAGGTTGGCCTGGATTAGAGAATGATATGCGGTCAGAATATATTTCAATCATCGGGAATCCCTGTTCAGAAAAATCCTGATGGATAATCATGTTCGCACTCAACTCACGAATGGCAATCTCTGGGTACATGCGCATATCCTTTCTTAGAGCCTGCCCGATTTCTTCATTGGCGGGAAGCTGACTGTTTATCCATGCAACCATCTCTTTGAAACCAATCGCATATCCCTTATCGAAAGACTGTTCGCGGATGGTGTCAATCTTGTTCTTGCCTTTATAAACTATGACTCTCACCATTTTTCTTTTTAATCCGTCGAAGTCGGAAAGGCGTTTGGCAAACAGAATGGCGCCAAGCTCAGTTATGCCATATCCTATCTCATCTTTTACGATTAAGTTTTCAGACAAGAATCTGTCTAAGATACCGTTTGTATCTTGTGGAAGTGGCAAGTTCATCATGTCAAAGTAAGCTTCTGCACTGAGGAAAAAGAACACATCTTGTCCTGACAGTCCCTTCTTTAAGACGATCTTTTCCAAAGGTTTCTGGCCTCCCTTCCATATTTTTGCTTCTTTTGCAGGAAAATCTTTCAATTTGCGCGTTATTGTACCAACTCTGACGTATGCTTCATGCAAGAAACTTACAGGACGGTTTATTGCGGCAGGTATCTTGAAGATACAGACATGTCCTAAATCTTCATAATCAAAATCGTCAATTATCTCGAAGTCAATACGAGGATTCAGACGTGTTGACAACCAAGATTCCAGTTCTTCATTGCCTACCATTTTCTGCTTAGCATACAAGTTTGTGCCTATCACGTCATGGCTTTCATCATCGATGCCAAATACTATGTATCCAAAAGGCATATTACTCAAATAGGCACTATTCGATAAGGCAGAGATTCTTTCACCAATCTCTTCCTTTGAATGAAAATTATGTTTGAACTCCAACCATTCAGTTTCTTTAGGCTTGGCTGTCAGAGCATCTATTAATCTTTTGAAATCTATATATTCCATATGGATTAAATATTTATTTGTGGAACAAAGAGATAGGCAGCAATCACATCCATAGGCAAAACGGGTTCTACCACCTGATATTCAGACGCCTTTAGATAGGTGCGGTATTTTGCAAAAGCATCCACCAGATGCGAAGCCCTTTCTAGGGCTATCTTGTCAGTATGCTCTCGAAGTTGCGTCTCGCTATTTATCCATTGGATTGAATTGGAGAGAAGAGCCTTTTGGGTCGTCATGTCCATATCACCGGATGCCTTTGAGTTAAGGAACAGAAGTTTGGCTTCCTCCTGTGTGAGGAACTCGTGGTTGTCAATCTTTCCACGATAACCAACGAATATCATCTCCTCACCCACTAATTCACGATTCTCTATCTTCTTATCTCTAATGACACTGCGCACACGCATAAGCAAAATAGTGGTGCGTTTTTGCACCTCGGCGGTAGACATTACCAATGCACGACAAGCGTCAAGTTCGCCACCGTTGACAGAATCGTTGACTACGGCTCGGCTCAAATCCTCTACGAATGTATGGTTGCGACCTATATACATATAGTGCTTGGGAGTGGGAGAGGCAAAAGAGATGCGCACTACGCCTTTGCTTGTTGCCTTATTCTGGAAGTAATGGCGCAAGTTGGCTGGCAGCTCCAAGAGTTGGAAGCTGTAGCAAAGAGGCGTATCGTCTGTATGGACGCTAACGCCAACATGCATAAGCTGCTCAACTACGAAATCACGAGTGTCTTCCACACCTCCTATAACAGATTTTGCTTCTTCCAACGAGGCAGTAAGTCGGGTTGGATCCATCTGCTTGTTGTTATGTGCAAAGTAAGTGTGTGAGATTTTCTCGTTCTCTTCCATCTTCTTTAGCTGTATTTCCAACTCCTCATCCTGCTGACGCTTCCATTCCGGGTCGTCGTCGAACAAGGACAACTGCATGTAGTCTGTCTTTGTTGGTACCTTTGCGTCGAAGATGCGCTGCATGATTGTCTCCATGAGCGAAGCGTCATTATCGGCAATAGGAAGATACACGCCCAATTTCTTACGAATTTCCTCTTGCTTCTTGTATAGCACATTAAGCACAATGTCGTCAACAGGATTGTTTTTGGCATGAAGCGTGGATATAAGGACAGCATCGGCAGTTTGTCCGAAGCGGTCGATACGGCCATTTCGCTGCTCCATACGGTTAGGATTCCAAGGAAGATCGTAATGGATGACAGCCTCAAAGCCCTGCTGCAGATTGACACCCTCAGAAAGGCAGTCGGTACATACCAACACATGACGTTCCTCCTGTGACAAAGCATCTATCTTCATCTTTCGTTCTTCATCTGCCAAACGACTGGTGACAATGCCGACTACCACTTTCTTGAACTTCTTGGAACTTGCCAGTTGCTTTGTGATATACTGTCCTACATATTCTGCTGTTTGGATATATTGGCAGAATACGATAGGGTTCATGCCACTGTCAAGAGAAAACTTTACAATGTCGAGAGCCTGCTTAACCTTTTCGTCGGCATCGGTCAGTTTGATATGTTCCAATTGGCTGATAAAGCTGTTGAACACTTTCTTGTCGGCAGATGTTGTGGTTTCCAATGCTTCCGGCACGACATCGTCTGCATTCAACAAATCCTTCAGAGGTTCGTTGAATACATATACCTGCTCCGAGTCATCATCGGTGTTCTGTGCTGACGTGTCTTCGCGCTTGTCAATCTTGTTTCGCAACATGCTGATGCCTGCATCGGGACTTGACATCACTCCACGCATCAGAGCCAACAAATCCCAGTAGATGTAGCGCTGCTTGCGCTTGTCGGCTCCAGACACTTTTTGATACCATTCTTAACGTATTCAATCAAGTGGCTAAGCAAGTCGCGATAATTGGTAGTGAAAGAATATTCGTCCTTGTCAATCCGTACACGCTCAGGGAAAACCACCTCATTGCCTAAATACTGCTTGATGTCGGCGCGACGACGCTGCACAAAATAATGAGACAGCTCTTCACGCTCTGCGGCAGTCTGTAGCTGGTAGTTTTCAAACTTTGGGTTCAGCAGACCAATGAGCGACTGAAACTCCTCGCTTTGTCCACTATGTGGAGTCGCAGTAAGCAGCACCAACTGTTTTTCGGGTTTGTCGGACAAATCCTTCAGCAAGCGATAGCGTTGCTGCTGATACTTGTTGGCACCGGTAGGCTTGGCGCAAGTATGTGCTTCGTCGACAATCACGAAGTCTGGGCAATGGTCGAGAAAGATATTGCGCTTGTTGTCCTGCTTCACATAGTCGATGGAGATAACTTGGAACGGAATGTCACGGAAAACATTCTGGTCAGGGCGTAGTTTCTTCTCCAAACGGCTGATAGTAGAAGAACGGATAATCTCTGCTTCCAATCCAAACTTATCCTTGATTTCATTCTGCCATTGCTCACAAAGATGTGGCAAGCATACTACCACAAAACGGTTAATCTCGTGGCGGTCGAGCAGTTCCTTGGCTATCAGCAGCGACTCCAATGTCTTGCCAATACCAACGTCGTCAGAGATGAGCAGTCGGATTCGTTCTTGCTTGAGTGCAAGAATCAGTGGAACCATCTGATATGGACGTGGCTCAAAAGAAAGTTTGCCTAAGCATTGGAAAGGTCCGGCTATGTCGCGGAAAGACAGACGGCAAGCATTATAAAGCACCTTTGCAGATGCCTTATAACTGTACTTGCCGATGTCGTCAGCAGAAGGACGACGGAAGTTGTAAGAATGAATCTGCAGTTCATCCCCATAGAGTGGAAGATAGAGGCCTATAGTCTCGGCATCCGTACCTCCCAATGGTTTTATTATCATAAGATTGTCCTCTGCTGATTGCTGAACAACCCAAGGACGATTTCTGAATTCTATCAATGTACCAGTCTTATAGTCCATATCGTTTATTTTACTGGAGTGAATATATCTGAATATTGATTGATGAAGTCAGCCAATGGCGTTGCGTAGTGCCAAGCCAAGACTATGAACCCTGCGTCTTCAAGCACCTCACGCTTTTGCATGTCGTCTTGCTGAACCTCTGGACGGTCGTGAGGAGTGCCGTCACAGAATATGACAATACGGTCGCCGTACATAAAGTCAGGCTGCACGTAATACTCCTCAGGGAACATCGGTTGTGCCTTGTCTGGCAGACGCAGTTGATGGTCATGAAGATACTTCAAAAACTCATATTCTGTAGAACTGTTATGGTCGCGTTCTGCTTCCAGTGCGGCATACTGCTCGTCATAGCTGAGTGTCTGTCCTGCATGATGTAGTTCAACTCTTGCCTCTTGCATCAACTTCAGCGTGCGGTATATCATGCGAATGTCGATTTGCTGATGATAAGGCTGATTGTAATAGTTGAGCAAGTTAGAGTAGTCGGCAGGAGCCAATTCGTTTATCTCGTCCTGCGTCAGCTCCGGCTTGTTGAAGCAAATGTCGTATACCCTTTGCACGACATCACGATAAGCCTCAGGCTCATGCACAAGCCTACTAAGCACTCCCAAAGATCCTTCCGCATTCTCATAAATAAGAATGTTTGGCGTTGCTCCTTCTCCCATAATCTCAGCACCCATCTCGCTTCCTTCTATTTGGAATACATCCTCTATGGCTTGCTTGAAAGCATAAAGGAAGGTACGAACAGCCTCTTGTTTTCTTAACAGCAAGGCTGTCAATGGTTGTATGTATATGGCAGTGGCAGTGGTCTCGGCAAAAAGCTTCACGAACTTCGTTCTGTCAGCTTCCTCCGGATTGTTGCCGGCTTCTTCCTGAATGCGCACCAGACGCTCGTTGCTAATCCAATCACCAGTTTTGGTGTCGAAAGCAAAACCATTAGCATTGTTGTCGTTGCGCGACTCCAATATGTAAGTGAGACGACATGACGGAATATAGCGAATGTTTGCCAAATGCTCACCATGTGGTGATAGCAATTCGCACTCGCTGATAGTTCTTGGGTCGTCGCTTGCAAAGTAAGTCTTTGTCTGGTAGTATTTACGAGAGCGTTCTTCCTCCTGACAAGTGATTTTCTCCGTTTCGATGGCAACCATATCCTGTGCCTCTATACACATGCCAGGAATAAGTTTGGCAACGCCGTCAAGAGATTCACCCGTGATAATGTCTGTATGGTGAGCAGTGTTCTCTTCGTCTTTGTATACGACACCAGTCTTTGGATTGTAGAAGAATTTATGAGGGATGACCTCAGACAGTATCTGCATACGACTGATGCGGAATTTTCCACCATTATTGTATATGATATTCTGTGGTCCGAATTCGTTCAATGCAAGACGCTTTGGACGACTAAGATATTCCACCATATTATCCGACTTATATTGCAATAGCACACGTAGTGGCAACTTTGTGAAGTTATAGCCTGGCAAGAAACCTTCGCTTGCGAGATAACGATAAGGATAGAATTCGTTCTCTTCCTTGTTCTTTCCTTGATTGACGCCCAACAGCATATCACGGAGACTTTCGCCACGACGTAGTTTCATGTGGGCTTCACGTTTCTCTTTGGAATTTTCTCCATAGATGCGGTTCTTGATGACAAGAAGTGCTTCGTCAATCTGAGTTTGTGCTTGCTTTAAAAGCGAACGCCAACGATCGAGTGCCTTGTCGAAATCGTGCTCATAGTTAGTAAGAATATTGTCCAGCCAATGTTCTGTAAACCAGACGGGGTGTTCGAAGTCTATACGATTCTTCAAGAACGAGTCGTTCATTATTTGCTTGAACACCTTTTTTATTTGTTCCTTACGTTCTGGCGTTAGTTGTAGGGCAACACGAACCTCTTCCTTTAAAGTAATATTGTCAATGTTACTATAATCAACCAAGTCCTTTATACCATCCGAAAGCTCTCTGATAGGACACAAAGATAGAATAGTGGAGTGGAGGTGAGTACGGAACAGTTCTTCGTTGACAAGTTCCATACGAGGCGCCTTCACTTCCCCTTTGACCATTTTGTCAGGGTGGCTCAAGTAATAGTTCTCGTGTGAATTGCGTGGACGGCAATATGTATAAACCAATGCTGCTTGCCCACTACGACCTGCTCGTCCTGCACGCTGTGTATAGTTGGCTGGTGTTGGCGGTACGTTGCGCATGCCCACAATTGACAGATCTTTGATGTCAATACCTAACTCCATTGTAGGAGAACAGTAGAGCACTGGGAATTTTCCCTCACGGAAATCTTGTTCACGCTGTTCGCGTTTTTCTTTGGATACCTGACCGGTATGGTCTTTCGCCTCTAAGCACACATCTTTAAGCGGTATGCTTTGATAGAACTGTTGGAAATAACAGTTCGGTTCCTTTTCAAGCAAGTCACCACCATTCAAGGTGCGAAAGCGCACCAAGTCACGACGAGTGTGCTGTTTGTCGCCTGCTTGCCATAAGATACAACCATAGTCAAGTTGGTATGTGCCATTTTCAAATATTATGTAATTGGACAAGGCTTCGAAAAGTCCTGTCATATACTTAATGTACTCATCTTCATTATAAATGGTACGTCCTGCATTTTTTTCCATATAGTCACGAACGAACACACCAAGCTTGCTTCTGAATCCACCGCTTTCCAAATTATAGGCATTGTGTCTGCGGGGATTTACAATAAACAGCTCTTTGGCTTCTTCTATATTGTCACTCTCGTCAAGAGTCCAAGGAGCTTTGAGATTTTCTCTTACTGCCTTTGTCGTGTCCTTGACAGCCTGAATAGTTCTCTCACTACTGTAAATGCAGAGCTTATGGCGCATATAGTCGAGAATCTGTGTAATAAACTCTTCTTTTTGTTCATCATCTAAATCTTCCAATTCGGGTATATCGTATAGACGTTCCGAATCGTTTTCGCCCGTGATTTCATCATGCAGATATTTATAACCGATATCCAATAGAGCACAGTCTTCGAGGTTGGGCATAATGACTGTCCAATTGCCTGCTAAATCATCATATATAATTGTAGATAGATAACGCTCCATGATATTCTTTATATCATTAGCACGCCCGCCACGAAGTCCTTGACGTACTGAGTAATCATTTAATTCGAGATGTAGATTGTCCAATACCATCCTTGCGATTCTGGTATTGTCAATAGGTTCGGCCGCGTCTTTTATAGCATTCCAAATGGCAGATCGAACCTTGCCGATACGAATGAAGTCGTTGAAGTGGCCAGCCTGCAAGGCAGCATCTTGTCGGGCATCGACAAAAGTCAACACCTTTCTGTCGTGTTGACCTATCCCCATTTGCTGCATGAGGATGATATCCTCGTATGACAACACTGTGGTGGCGGTACTTCTTCCTTCGCCGCCTATTCTCGACAACTTTGAATATTCTGATTGCTTTCCTTTATAGACGATACGGGCTGTAGGGTCGTACATAAGAGGTGAGGGCACAAATATCGCCTCCATGTGGTCAAAGCCGTCAATAGGCTTTGTTTTGCTATATGCTCCAACTTGATTGACATATACCTTTTGTGGCAAACGTGACTGATAGGTTTTCTTTAATTTACGTTCGCCTTTTCTGTTGATGGTATACCAATCAGACGGGATGTCATCAGAGTTTACGTCTAACAAATAGCTGTCAGCGATTTCTCCATTATGAGGCAATATGATGTAGCCGTCATTAACGTCGTTGTCTCCATCTCCCGTTGCAAAGCCGTCGAAATTTCTTGGCATGATACGGCTTCCTTCTACCTTGACAACATAGAATTCATGACCACTGAGTCGACTGAATACAACAGGATAATACATAATCTTCACGTCACCATGCGACAATTCTTTACAGTAAAGTTTTTCCTCTACAGTAATTTGACGGCTGGATTGCTCTCCTATTGTAAGGTAAACGTTTCCAGTCTGAGGGATAAACTGATGGACTTTGTACGGAAGTACCGAAACACCTTTCTGTTGGTTTAGAAGATTGCACCAATTAAGCACTTCTATAATATGCTTTTGACATTTATCCGCATCTTCTCCTGTTTGCATACAAAGACGTTTTGCCATGTCTTCTATAGAGATTGGCTTTCCCCTGAAATACTTACCTTCTTTTTTTCTTGTAATCGAGAGCAATACTTTGTTCTATCCAAATAGCTGTTGGGTATTTTTAGCATCATTTATGTCTGTGGAATTAGGAACGGGATTGTTGATGCAATTACGCAATTCACCGTCAGAAGGTTCTTCATCTGATAATCCTATAGCCAGCGTTTCATCAATCACCTGTTCTTTAGCGTATGCACTTCCGAAAATGCACGATGCGACCTCTGCAACTTTTTCCCGTTGTTGACTATAGCTCATAGTGTCATCTGCCACCATTGTTGCAGATGTTCCAAAGCAAAGCACTTGTCCCTTTGCCAATGATTTAATTCTACGTATAAGGAACGAAACATCGCTTCCTTGCATGCCGCGATAAATATGCAACTCATCGAATACAAGAAAGTGTAGGTTCTCCAAAAAACATCTGCGCAAATCCTCTTCTTTTCCGGCACGAGTCATAAGCAACTCCAACATCATATAGTTGGTTAATATGATGTTTGGAGGTGTTTGCTGCATTTTTGCACGTGCTTCGTCGTTCTCTTGTCCTGTATATTTACCAAACGTGAAAGGAGATGGACGCCCCGTGCTCTCTTCGAACTCCAACTTATAACGCTCTAATTCTTCTGCTTGCGAGTTGATAAGAGCATTCATAGGATATACAATAATGGCTATGGTTTTGTCTTTGCAGGCTTTTTTCATTAAGTAGAACATGGTTAAAGATAGTAGCCATGAATGTACGAGACTTTCCGGAACCTGTTCCAGAAGTCACAATAAACTCCTTGTCTTGACATCCCAATTCAATAGCTTCTTGCTGATGCTTATAGAATGGCTTGTCAAAGAAATGCTCCAGATCTTTATGAATAGGAAGTCCTTTGGCAATAAGTTCTTTTACACCTATTCCCTTTGCAAAGTTGGGATTGAACTGAATCAATGCTTTAGGCCATAAAGCCTCGTTTTTTATTGAGTTACTGACCTTATCTTTAATTCGCTCGTCTTTTATAGTTATAAAACTTTCGAGGTAACGTTTGTAACTACTCTTCAGGTTCTCGTATAATTCAATAATGTTCATTTGTCTTTTCTGTTATTGTTCTACTCTGATGTAAATAGGTCCCTTTTCAACCTTTGAAGGCTGTAGGAGTTCACGAATATCCACATCCAGTTTCTCTGCAATGACCGATAGAGTCTCAATACTTGGTTGTGCTGTATTCGTACACCATTTTGAAACAGTAGCGGGGTCTTTTCCTATCTCTGCTGCCAACCATTTTGCTGTCCTCTTTTGTTCTACTAAAACGAGTTTAAGCCGATTCAAATCTTTGTTTGCCATTATTACATGATTTACCTTATGCAAAGGTAAGGCTTTTCTTTAAGGAATAACAATAAAAAGCAAAAATAAGTTTATAAATTTGCGATTTAGTTCAATTTCTAAAACTAATTAATAAATATACTTATGACTAATATGCCCCATAAAAGCATCATTTTCTTTTTTTTCTAACATTCGCTCCAAAAAATTCTTCAAAGCTAAAAAATCAAAAGATAAAAGATTTTTATTTCCAATGAAAGCACCGGAGCAATTTCAATCAAATTAAAACAACCAGACAAGTTGATGGAGCGTAAGTCACAATTGGCAAAAGCTTTGTACGAATATTTGCTAAAAACAAAAATAAGCCACAAAACATTTTAATTTTTTGTTTTGTAAAAGCTTACTACCTCTTTGAAAAAAGCATACTACCTTTTCACAAAAAGCTTACTACCTCTTTGAAAAAAGCATGGGAACATTCTCTTGAGCTATCTTACACGGACATTAAAACAGCATTAAAACGGCGTTTAAACACCGTTTTAATGCCATTTATTTGACGTCTAATCCGTAGCATCTGTAATTATCAATCCGCCCAATACCTGCAAAGAGACCTTTGCATTTCCATTCTTATCCACTTTCACCGTTTTCTTTATCGGTTCAAGCGTGGCAGGACTTCCTTTGGCAGAAGCTGCATCCGTATAATAAGCCACCTCTCTTCCGGCAAACATAGGCAATTGTATCGTCAATGTCTTGGTCTGGTTCACCATTCGACCCAGCCACATACCATTTGTCTTTGTGCCTGCGTGCAAGAATCGCGAACAATCCCGACATAGTGCTTTCAACTAAGGAATGGAGAGCATTACCCAAAGAGGAGCGAGACAACTACACCAAGCAGATTGCCTCAAAGGACTTTGTTGAGCGTGTGTCTTATGCCAAGGTGTGAGGAGAAACGAGGACGAAGGCATAAGAAGAAAGTCGTTCTTGAAGCCGAGCGACAAGCGAAAGCTGCTCTTGACAAGGTGGAGAAATACGCTGTGCTTGCCACTATTGACAAGCAAGAGCTTACATTTCCTCTTCTCAACATAAAGACACCTGTACAAGAAGCAATGAATACCGTAAATAAGGAACTTGCCATCCCAATTCCTGCATTCATCGGCCAAAAGGCTTGGCGAGAGGAGCGGACAACAAACATCAATGATGCTATCAAGGCTCTTGTAACCGCCATCAATGTTGAACGTGACAAGCAGAATAATGGTATACGAGCATCTGTCAACAAGACCTACACTTACTATATGCAGCAACTCAACAAACTGATTATTGAGAATAAGGCATTGCGGAATGAGAATGATACCCTAAAGGTCGAAAATACGGAGGTGAAACAACGCATCTCTCAACTTGACGAGAAGGCTGTGGAGCGAGTGACTACTCAACTTGTCTATGCGAAGGAAGAACTCGCCAGTGTCAAAAGTTATAATACTACACTTATGGAAATGTACAATGATTTGAAGGCTCGTTGGAATGCCATTTGGCAAGAGCCTGAAATGACTGATGCATGGAGACGAGTGGAAGCACGAAAGGAGGAAGATGCAAAAGAAAAGGCTCGGCAAGAAGCCGAAACCAAACGTGAAAGCATGGCTCAGCAAAATATATACAAGGAGTGCTTGACAAGTTTATCAGAGAGGGGCATAAAGCATTATCTTCCTTTGCCAAGACAGACAGAGTCAACTTCAATGAGAAAGAATCGGCTTCCATATACTATAGCATTATGGCATCTGCTGTAAAGCATAATATTGGATTGGACTCTAAAGCCTGTATAGATTCGGCAGCAAAAAGTTTCTTATCTGATATGTCTTGGCATGGTTTTACAGACTTCAAGCAGGAATGTGTCACTAGCTGGACAAAACTCTTCGCCACGAATGAAGTTCAATTCACAGACAAAGCCATTGACTACTTTCTCGCTTTCGTAGACCACATGTCATGCAGTGCAGACACATACGTTTCGCTTGGTGGCTCCAATGGTTGCGCCGACTAACTTACAAATTGGGACGGAACACAAAGGTAGGGCTTGGAAGCGTTCCACAAAAGAAAGAAAAAGGGCTGGGGCGATAAAAGAACAGAGAATAGTGACAAAATAGACTTCATCATCTTTGTTACTTATCCGTAAGAGTTGAGAGGATTATTATAAAAAAGAGGAATACCTATAATTGCTTCAAAAGAATATATTGCTGCTTCGCAATACATTTTTGCCGTTTCGAATAAGGAGACGTTGTGTATAAAAACAAACGATTGTACTTTTGCAGCATAATAATAAGTTCTCAGGCAACTTGTACTTTGAACGAACCCATAAATTGAAGCATAAAATGAAAAAGTTTGGATTTAGACATTTGATGTACGGATGGCTTGCTGTCGTAGCCCTTGCGCTGACTTCATGCGACTCTGAAAATGTGACACCGATCAATGACAAAACTTTGCCGGAGGCCATTGCCAAAGATTTCCACGAACGCTGCGAGGACTACACTATCAAACGCGTTTACACAGCTCCAGAGCCTTACTTCGACAGTGGAGCAATGGAAACGTATGTCACCTCTGAGGACAACGCGGGGAATGAGTGCGTGGTTGTATACGTTGACAATGCGTGGAACCGCACCGTGCGCACGCTCTCTGACATTGACCAGTTGCCCAGCTCGGTGCGATACCGGCTGCTCACGATAAACCAGGAGGCCAGAAACGACGAATTCTGGGAGATCAAGGAAGTGACACAGGCCAGCATAAACGGGACATACTATATTCTCTGCTATCTGCAGGACACCCCCAAGCTCAAGAATCTCGTCCACACACTTGTCATCGACAGTAAAGGAACGGTGGCCAAAGCATGCACATACAAACTGAACAACGCGGAAGATATAGGTACGATTCCTGACGATATGGAATGGATTTCAGCGCACTACAAAGGTTCCGAAGTGCTTGGATTTGTCAACGACAGCGGCGATGACAACTATCTCATCATGCATGACGGCGTGTTGAAGTCCGTATACTTCAGAGTATCAAGCAAGGGCACGACATGGAAAGAAACCTGTTACCCCTTGCCGAAAGGCACAACGGTACCAAGCAACGTATTGGAATCCTTACACGCTGACTACCCTGATTTCACCTATACTGAGGTCTCTATTGTTGAAACCCCTGACGGAATAGTCTACCTCTTTTCCGATGGAAACAGACCCGACCGTTTAGGGCATTATGTTGAAGCAAACTAAAGACTTAATGAAATTGTCTGAAGATTTGCCTTTATTTTAAGGCGTTTTTGGGCCTTGAAGAGGGAGTGTTGCGAGCTACACGACCGATGAACGTGGGTGATAGAATATCCATCGACAATAAGCATATGATGAAATATATAATGAGAAAGATTGTATTATCACTATTTGCATTATGCTGTTCTTCTGCAGTAATGGCACAACAGAAGACACGCAGCCTGTCTGTAGAATTACTTGGTGCCCAAAATATTGCAGGCATCAACTACGACAGCAGATTCAATGGAAACTCAGGTTTAGGCTACCGTGTGGGCATTGGCATTGGCTATGGAGACAATTCAGGTTTATTCGACCAGAAAATCAATGGTGTTGGTGTTCCGTTGGAGCTAAACTATCTACTCGGAAAGAAGAATAGCAAGTTGGAGCTGGGTTTCGGTGCAAGTCTTGGTGTATATCAAGTAAAGGAAACAATAGGATACGTCAAAGATACAGGGTGGTATCCAGGTGGGGAGAATACAGACGAAACTTCTCCTAAAACTGATTTTTACACTTCATCAAAAACTCAATTCGGTTATTTCTTCTTCGGTGACATCGGCTACCGCTATCAGCGCCCCAACGGCTTCATGTTTCGTGTAGGCGTTTCGCCGTCGTTCAACTTTGGCGACAAGTACGGACTCAACAAGACTGCTTTCTTTCCGTACATAGGCTTGCTTCGGTTGGTCGTTCTAAACGAGATTAATAAAAAAGCGTGTATTCACGGTGCGTAAATATACATCATGAATACACGTTTTTTAATTATTTCTCCAACCATTTTTTTAACAATGTCGCTTTTTCCTTGCTTATTACGATATTGTCATCCTCACATCCTTTCAGCTTCACCATTAGTTTAGAACCGAAGTAAAGGCTGATTTTCCTTATACCCTTAATATTGGCGATATACTGTCGATTGAGACGGAAAAAACGGGCAGGGTCTAAAGCCTGCTCCAGGTCGTTCATGCTCATGGACAGCGGATAGGATGTGCCGTCGACAGCAAACGCCGTGATGCGGTTGTCGTGCATATTGATGTAGCTTATGTCGTCGACGCAGAGCATGCAAAGCTCATCGCCTTTCGTGATTAGGAAGCGCTCACGGTATTGGCGTGTGTCGTTAAACACGCCGTACTGCGGACTCTCCACGGCAGACTGCTGCGCATTGCGGTTAAGCCGCAGTTTGCCGATTGCGGCACGCAGCTCACCTGCGTCAATCGGCTTCATCAGATAGTCGAGTCCGTTGTTCTTTATCGCCTCCATTGCATATTCGTCGTAAGCCGTGGTGAAGATCACGAACGACTGTGGCATCACCTTGCGGAACGCTTCAAACACGTCACCGTCGGCAAGTCGGATGTCGGAGAAGATCAAATCATAGTCGTTGTTGACGGCAAGCTCCTCTGTTACCTCCGACATACTTTTCAGCGGTCCATGCACGTCTATCGTGTCGTCAATATCCATAATGAGCCTTTTCAGACGTCTTGCGCTGAAATGGTCGTCTTCTATAATCAAAACCTTTTTCATCGTTCTTCTATTGTTTTCGTTTTATGATTGGCAGTCCTTGCGGTGAATATCATCACCAACAATGACAATCTTACGGAAGTGGTCATTGATTGACAATAATGGGCGACGTTCTTGCTGTTCCTTCTCTGGCGTAGGCATGTGAAAAGCCGACTGTATATAGAATCTGTATGGAGGACGGTTCACCACAAAGTCAACTTCCAACTGCCTTCTGACAAACTTGCCGTTCTTATCCTTGCCGCCAAGTTCAACCAATCCTACATCCACATTATATCCACGACTACGAAGTTCATTATAGATAATGTTTTCCATAATGTGCGTTTCCTCTTGTTGACGATAGTTAAGAATGGCTGCACGAATGCCGATGTCTGCGAAATAGTATTTCGTCTCAGTTCCGATATATTTTCTGCCTTTCACATCATAGCGTAAGGCTTCTTCTATCAAGAAAGAATCTTTCAGATAGTCAATATATTGTTTTATAGTGTCTCTTTTTATGGCTACCCCTTGTGCAGATTGAAAGGTATTGGCTATTCTCGTTGGATTGGTTGACGAACCAATGCCCGAGGCAAGCACACGCACCAATTCCTTCATTCCTTCAGGATTACGCAGATGGTTGCGCTCAATTACGTCACGCAGATAGGTGGTTTCATACAGTCCACGCAAATAGTCAGTCTTCTTTTCTTCCGTTTCCAACAGAGCCACTTGCGGTAGTCCTCCAAAAGTATAGTAGTCCATCCATGCCTTGCGTATGTCGCCACCTACGCCCTTGAAATATTCATCAAAAGTGAGAGGCCAAATGCGTATCTCGTCACCTCTGCCTCGGAACTCTGTTACGACATCACTTGACAGGAAACGAGAGTTTGAGCCCGACACATACACATCTACATTCCTCATATGTGTCAAGCTGAGAATAACCTCCACAAATTCTTCTACCAGTTGCACCTCGTCTAAGACTATATAATAAGGATTGCCATCCTCCACTACCTTTGAGTCTATATAGTCGAGCAAGGCATCAGGCTTCCTCAACCGTCTGTTTCGGAAATCATCAAGTTGTATCTCGATGATGTGACTATCAGTCACCCCATGTTCCAACAACCAGTTATGCCAAAGGACAAACAACAGGAATGACTTTCCACATCGTCTGACACCTGTTATAATCTTCACAAGCCCGTTTCCACGTCCTGCAATAAGTTCATTCAAATATTTCTTACGTTCAAATATCATATTAGAATGTCTGACACAGATATTCAATACAAACCCAAAGAAAAGGAAATATGTTATTAGGAAACAAGATAAGGTCTCTTAGAGACGAACAAGGAATATTGCAGCGCCAAGTAGCTGCATACTTAGAAATAGACACTCCAATGTTCAGCAAGATTGATTTATCGCAGACAATGGGAACTTTATGGTATCATTTGCGCTTGATACCGTAAAGTTTCTTTTGATTTACAGATACTTACAAAGCATATACTGGTTCAAGCATGGGAACATTCTCTTGAGCTATCTTACACGGACATTAAAACAGCGTTTAAACACCGTTTTAATGCCATTTATTTGACACTAATCCATAGTGCTTGTCGCCTCCGAAGAAATCCACTTTTATTCCCTTTACGCCGATTTTTTCCAGCCATGCCATTTCCCTTTCTCGTGCGATGGAAGTATTATTATAATGTCAATTCATAAATGCTTCAACCTGGCAATCGGTGTATCCTCCATTCCGGCGAATATGATCTATCAACCGCAGGAACGTCTGGTTTTGAGACAGCAGCTTCTCGTTTCCTACCAATATCATCTGCTCCCTCGCCCGGGTCAAAGCCACATTCAGTTTGCGGTCGATCAAACAGCCCTCTTCTTCAAACACATTTTCCGTCAGGAAGGACAATTGGTTATGACGTTGGACCGTGAATCCATAAATCATCACATCCCGCTCACTCCCTTGGTAACGTTCCACCGTGTCAATCGTTATATCCAACAATTCGTCCACTTCGTAGGCAGCCAACTCCTTTCGTATCATCGCAATCTGGTTCCGGTAAGGGACAATGACGCCCACGCTCTCCGAAGGATCGAACCGTTTACCACTCTTCCGGTAGAGATTCCACACCGTATAAACCAACGAGCCAATAATCCGGGCTTCAGGCAAATTGGTCTTCAAGGAGTGCACACCGGACGGCAAAGGTGAATTCCAAAACAACTGCCGGTGGGAAGCCAACCACTCCTCCAAAGGATTACACAAGTCTGGTGAATAGCTCAACTCCGACTGTTGGTGGTCCAATGGGACCGGGCGCAACCGCTCATGATAAAAAGCCCGGTTCGGGAAAGAGGCGACATCCGGATGCATGCGTCCTTGACGTTCCATGCAATAAACCAACCGGGAATTATCCTTTTGCAAGGAGAGAAGCCGTTCAAACAGCGAATACCTGCAATTTGACAATCCAATCTCGTTCAGTTGGGCATCTTCCACTTTCGACTCTTGTTCGTTTTGCATCACCACTGCCGGAAGTTGCTTATGGTCTCCAATAAAGACAAATTTACGGATAGCGTCCTGCGTGCCGTGCTTGGCTGAGAGGAGAGCCAACAAATGGGGTTCCAATATCTGGGAAGCCTCGTCCACGATTGCCAACGAGAACTGCTTCAAGCGGAAGATGGCGGCATTTGAACTCAAAGCGGTCGTCGTTCCTACGAAGACCCGTGTCCCGGCTATCAATTGGCGGACATCACCCACCTGTTTGCAGCTGCTCGCTTTCTGGCCGAGCAAATAAGGCCTATACACCTCATCGCAAGAGACCGAACTTCCCACCCGGACAAAATCAATACGATGTTTCACCAACTTGCTGCAAATCTCATCTACCGCTCGATTGGTATATGACACCAACAACACCGAAGTGTCCGGTTCCGACAATGTTTCCTTTAATATATTGACCAAGCCAAACGAAGTCTTTCCTGTGCCGGGAGGCCCGACCAACAAGAAATAATCTTTGGCCTGCTTTGCCTTCAACACCAATTCATTGAATCCACTGTCCCCATCCGAAGCGTTGTAATCTCCTATCAATTCCACAGCCGTGTCCACTTCCGGTTCCCGCTGGTTCAAAAGGAGCTTTTTCCGTTCCGGTGTTGCCGAAAGGAAAGCATACAAAGCCCGACAAAGGAATCCGAATGAAGATTCCACGAAATCATGTTCTATTGCCCATAAATAGGCTTCGGACTTTTCAAACAAGGAACGGTTCTTCTGCGGCGCGCGCAGCTTCACCGTAATCCGTTCCGGGAAAATCTCTATAATGTTGCAACGGAAGACCATCGTCTTGCGGACATCCGGCTCCTCTCCTTCCGGATAGGCATACAACAAAGCGATATCTCCGATACGGAAATTGGGCTGGAAGTCTGCCGATGCCAGCGGGACAGCCAACCGGATTTGTGAAACTCCTGAATCTTCCTCCCTCTCCACTTCCAGGTCAGATATCGTCAAACGGTCATAAATGTCGCCGGTCTGCTTCTTCTCATCCAAAGTCGAATTCCAGACAGAGGAGAAACCGCTTCCCTCTTTGGTCGCATTCCCCAACTTTGCCAAGATTTGTTCCTTTTCCAAAAAGGTGAAGAAGCGGTTAAAGTAAGCCCTTTCCAAGGGCGAAGCCATGTGTATCGGATGCAACAACCGGGCCAATTCGGGAGCGGTGAATTTATCCCACAACGTGCCTCCCGCTTGGTTGACATTCAGCCCGGACGGTGTCAGTTCCGCCAACCGCTTGCCCGCTGCTCCTTCCCCATATTCAAACTCATCCGCCACAATCTCGTTCCTCAACCGAATCGCACGGAACAGCAATTCGGGGGCAGGACCCTCTTTCATCAGTCCGTCTGCATATTTGGAATAGAGCAAGAAGCAAGAGACCTCTTCGTTCCTTCGATGGAAATTATAATGGATCAAAGCCAGGTAGAGCAACATCTGCACATAATGCTTCTCTACATGCTTGTTGGTCAGATATTCGCATTTGCCCGACTTCTGCTCCATCAATACCCGCAAATCTTCTTGCAGCAAATCCATTCGTCCTTGCAGCCCCAACATCTCGGACAAAAAAGATGGCTCCAACACTATTTTATCCATATCCAAATAGCAGACTTTCGGGAACTGGTCATGGATGATCCTTTCCAAATTATACTTTTGGTTTTTGGCTTGTTCATGGAACGTCGGCTGCATATCAGGACAGATGGCCAAGTTCAAAGCATTGTTCCGGAAGAACTGTTGCACACTTTCCCGATAAGGGATTGGATTCTTGCCATGGTAAATAACCTCGTCCAGCAGCTGTCCGGCAAAGTTTCCCAAAAGGATGGCTTGGCTATTGGCAGAAGGCTTGACCTTGTTCACCAAATAATTCAACGAGGTCGCCCCGTAATACTCGAAACAGGCCGCGACTGCCGATATGTCCAAAAGGTAATCGGGTTCCCAAATAATCAATTCGGCATAATAAACACCCTCCTTCAAACGGGGACGGACAAGGTTCAATTGCGTATGGTCTGTCAGCAAATACCCGATGTAACGCCAATCCCCGAAATAGTTTTGGTAGGCGTAAGCAACACGCACGAACTCCGAGGATTCGTCCGCCGTCTTCCCGTAAATAAATCCATCGTCCCAGCTATCTACCACGATACGCAAGTAATCGGCTGCCAAAGGGGCTTCCCTGCCGGAAGATGTATAAACAGGCAATAAACGGGAAGACAAATCCTTAGGGATAGGAATCCGGTATATCGCACTGATAAACAAGGACAATGATTTCAAATCGTCCTGCCAAAAAGGGAGCAATCCGGATTCCGGCTGCCCATGGAGATTCCGGCAACGGGCACGGAACGCATTGATCCGCCGGTAATCCTCCTCTGCATAGCCCGCCTGTTTGCATAAATAATCCATACGGGCAAAAGGACCGGAGAAATCCAATTGGCCAAGGCGGGTCTGCTCTTTTATGGCCTCATTAAAGATTCGGTATAATTCTTTGTATCGTTCCTTTATAGGCATTTCCCCTCCCGACAAGGCAAGAATATCTTGAAAATAGAAATGGCATGAATGATTATCCCCTTGAGTCTCCATTAATCGTTATCCGCTTTAGTTTTTGCTATTTGACAAAGATACGCCCTTTTCACCAACATTTCCACAAGAAAAAGGTGTTTTTGCATAAATAAGCAAGAATCACTACCTTTGCCAACCATTAGAGGAAAGGACAAAGATGAAAGTATGTATTGCTGAAAAGCCGAGTGTGGCTCGTGAAATAGCGGACGTCTTAGGTGCGACCGAGCGGAAAAACGGTTATATAGAGGGGAATGGCTATCAAGTGACATGGACATTCGGGCATCTATGCACTCTGAAAGAGCCTCATGATTATGCACAGGAATGGAAACGCTGGGCGTTATCTTCTTTACCGATGGTCCCTCCCCGGTTCGGCATCAAGCTCATCAGCAATCCGACCTATGAACAGCAATTCAAAGTGATTGAATCCCTCATGCAGAATGCCGACATGATCATCAATTGTGGTGATGCCGGGCAAGAAGGGGAATTGATACAACGCTGGGTCATGCAAAAAGCCGGTGCCAAATGCCCGGTGTACCGCCTATGGATTTCCTCCTTGACGGAAGAGGCAATCCGGGACGGGTTCCAACAACTGAAAGAGCAAACGGAATTCAACAAACTATACGAAGCCGGACTCTCAAGAGCCATCGGCGATTGGCTTTTGGGAATGAATGCGACCCGCTTGTACACGCTCCGGTACGGGCAAAACAGGCAAGTCCTTTCCATCGGGCGCGTCCAGACTCCCACATTGGCTTTGATTGTAAACCGCCAAGCTGAAATAGAGAATTTCAAGCCTGAGCCTTATTGGGAGTTGAAAACCATTTACCGCAATGCCACTTTCTCTGCCACGAAAGGGAAGTTCACGAAGAAAGAAGAGGGAGAGGCTTTTTTGGAAAAGGTAAAGGAGGACGACTTCACCGTGACGGATGTGTCGGAGAAGAAAGGGAAAGAATATGCTCCCCGACTGTTTGACTTGACTTCCCTCCAAGTGGAATGCAATAAAAAGTTTGCTTTCACTGCCGATGACACCTTGAAGCTTATCCAATCGTTATATGAAAAGAAAGTGACAACGTATCCCCGTGTGGACACGACTTTCCTGAGCGACGATATCTATCCGAAAGTCCCTGCCACGCTGAACGGATTGGTTGACTATTCGGAACTGACCGCTCCTTTGAAGGGAATCAAGTTGCCCAAAAGCAAGCGTGTGTTTGACAATACAAAAATAACGGACCACCATGCCATCATACCGACAGGCGTCCCTGCGCGCAACTTGACGGACAACGAGCGGAAAGTGTATGATTTGGTCGCCCGCCGTTTCATAGCGGCTTTTTACCCCGACTGCGAAATTTCCACGACAACGGTTTTGGGGAAAGTGGGGGATATTGACTTTAAAGTAAGCGGGAAACAAATCCTTAAGCCCGGATGGAGAAGTGTCTTTGCCACCGAGCCCAAAGAGAGCGACCCGGACAATAACGCGCAAGAAGAAGAGGCTGTCCTTCCTGATTTCCACAAAGGGGAAAGCGGTTCCCACCAACCTATATTAAAAGAGACTTGGACAACCCCGCCCAAGCCTTACACGGAAGCTACGTTGTTACGGGCGATGGAAACTGCCGGCAAATTAGTGGACAACGACGAGCTGAGGGATGCTTTGAAAGAAAACGGCATCGGACGACCTTCAACCCGCGCCGCTATCATCGAAACGCTATTCAAACGCAACTACATCCGGAAGGAGAGGAAAAGCCTTTATCCGACAGCTACGGGCAAAGAGCTTATCAGCGTCATCCAAGAAGAGTTGCTGAAAAGTGCGGAGCTGACCGGACTATGGGAGAAGAAGTTGAGGCAAATAGAAAAAGGGACTTACGAAGCCCGTACTTTTTTGGAAGAGCTGAAGCAAATGGTCAATGAGATTGTCATCCACGTCCTCTCCGACCAAACGGGGAAAAGTATTACCATTGAAAACCAAAGCCAAACGGCATCCAAGAAAAAAACAGAGGCTGCTGCCAAGGAAAACAGTGGGAAGAAAAGCAAAAAGGGAACACGCTCCAAATCCGCCAAGGCTGTCTGTCCTTTGTGCGGCAAAGGATCCATCCTCAGGGGGAAAACGGCATACGGTTGTTCGGAGTATAAGAACGGTTGCGCTTTCCGGTTGGATTATGCAAAATATGGAGCGGGACTTACGGATGAGCAGTTGATCCCAATCCTTGAAGGGTTTAAAGATTGAAAGGCACGGTGTGCCGGCATAATCTACCAAACAGCCCGGTTCCCGCCGGGAATTTGGGGGTGACACGATGACGAAGCCAATAAAAAAGGCGGTGTGACGTAACGACTATCCGACACACCGCCTTTATATTTCAGTTTGTCCTTTTATTATTTTATCATATCAAAACCGGTATAAGGGACCAAGGCTTTTGGAATACGGATTCCTTCCGGGGTCTGGTTGTTTTCCAAGAGGGCAGCCACGATACGGGGCAATGCCAATGCACTGCCGTTCAATGTATGGCACAACTGGATTTTCTTGTCCGCATCACGATAACGGCATTTCAGGCGGTTGGCTTGGTACGTGTCAAAGTTGGACACAGAGCTGACCTCCAACCAACGTTTTTGCGCTTCTGAATAAACTTCAAAGTCATAACAGATAGCGGCAGTAAAGCTAATATCTCCACCACAAAGGCGAAGGATGCGATACGGCAACTCCAACTTCTGCAACAGACCTTCCACATGGTCCAACATTTCTTGGTGGGAAACCTTTGAATGTTCCGGAGTGTCGATGCGGACAGCTCCACCTTTGAAAATTCATGGAGACGGTTCAAACCGCGCACATCCTTACCATAAGAACCTGCCTCCCTGCGGAAACATTGCGTGTAAGCACAATTCTTAACCGGCAATTGCTTTTCATCCAAAATCACATCCCTATAAATATTGGTAACAGGGACTTCTGCTGTCGGGATCAAGTATAAATCATCCAAATTGCAATGGTACATCTGTCCTTCTTTATCCGGCAGCTGGCCTGTGCCGTACCCGGAAGCCTGGTTAACGACTGTCGGCGGCATGATTTCCAAATAACCGGCATTGCGTGCCTCGTCCAAGAAGAAATTGATCAATGCCCTTTGCAAACGGGCACCCTGGCCAATATAAACCGGGAAACCTGCACCCGTAATCTTTACACCCAGGTCGAAGTCGATCAAATTGTACTTCTTCGCCAACTCCCAGTGAGGTAACGCATTCTTTGGAAGTTCTGTTTCCATTCCCCCATTTTGACAACCAAATTGTCTTCTGCGCCATTCCCTTCCGGCACCTCGTCATACGGCACATTCGGAATGGTGAACAACAAAGTCTGCATATCCTCAGCCGCTTTATCCATTTCGGCTTGCAAAGACTTATTGCTCTCCTTGATTTCAGCTACATGTTTCTTGGCAGCCTCAGCTTCCTCTTTCTTGCCCTCTTTCATCAACGCCCCAATCGATCTGGACAACTGGTTGACTTCGGACAAATTTTTATCCAAAATATTTTGAGTACTACGTCTTTTACTGTTCAACTCCAGCACTTCCGCAATTGTTTCCTTTGCATTTTTAAAGTGCTTCTTTTCCAAACCGGCAATCACTTTGTCAGTTTGTTCCATAATCATTTTAAGCGTCAACATCTCTTTCTATGTTTATTATTCTTTTCTGACTGCAAAGATAATCAAAACGGAGGCAGAATGAAACGAACTGTCCTATTTTTTCTTTATTTGCTTACTCTACCTCCGCAAATCCATGTCCTCATATAATACGGCTCGCTCAAGCTGCTGACCACGACTCCCTTGGAAGTGCTTGCATGGATGAATCGCCCATTCTTCAAATAAACGCCCACATGGCTGGGGGTTTTCTTGTTTTTCCCGGAATGGAAGAATACCAAATCCCCCTCTTGCAGTTGCCCCCTGCCAATCCTCTTGCAATCCCTCTTCAACATCTCAGCCGCAGACCGGGATAGTTTTTTCCTATAGATGGTTTTGTATATTTGAGTGGCAAATCCGGAGCAATCCACCCCTTGCTTGCTCATGCCGCCCAGACGATGAGGCACGCCCAACCAACGTGCACCTTCGTTGTACAAGAATATATTATCATGTTCCGTAATCTTCACCCCATATAAACGCCCCAAGGCTTTAGGACCTTTGAAGTCCGCCGGCAGGGAGACCTTTTCCACCTTGCGGCTGGCACATGATGCCAACAACAAGACAAAAAAGGCAAGCATGCCCTTTATAAAGCATCTTTTTGTCTGTATCATTCCTAAATCGTGTTTTTACAAGAGAGCACCATGGAATCCAAAGCACTCCTTCCATTCCACAGCAAAGTTAATGTATTTTCCAAAAAACGACCCTCTTTGACCTTCTTTTCCGTCATCCGAGAGAAATATACCATCCCAAAAGAGGAAAAGAGGAAAAGCACCCAATGGATTGTATAGTTTAAAAGTTTAGAAAAAAACACGGAAGTTTCTTATCAAGAAATACATCACAGACGACAAATTTCAATTCCATAAAGATACGATTAGAACTATAATTCAAATGCGTTGGCAAGGTCGTCATGTATAGGCGCATCGTTGTGATACTTTTTGATTTCCTCCAGCATTTTGTCGGGGATGTCGGTTTTGTCAATAGCTTTCAATAAGGCTTCGCCTTTCACGGCAAGTTTGTTGCTTGCCGCCAGGTTCTTCGCTAAAGCTCTGGCACAGTCGTTTGCCTTTAAAATTTCCGTCGGTTCCGAGTTTCCGGTTGTCTGTAAGATTTCAGTCTTTTTTGAAATTCCCATAGTCGTTTTTGAAAAATTTATTTTGAAAATGTCAATCACGAAAGGATCCGTTCCCCATCTGATTGCATTGCAAATATACGCATTAATTTCTGCGGAAGCAAGTAAAACCAAATATAAATTAATCATTAACATTTATTCACCTTACGTTTTTTCATTAAATTTTTTTCTCTCGCACGCGCTTTTTGTGTGTGTTTATTTTTATTCTATTCTATTCTATTCTATTCTATTCTTTATAGCGGTTTTTTCATACTTTTTTTGAGTTAAAGCGTGTTTTTTTGCGGTTTTGCATCAAAATTTCATGCTTTAATCGAGTTCAATGCGTATTTTTGCCAATATTTTATGCAATCATCAAATTTGCCATAATGGGCTAAACAATTAAACTTCAATCCGTTATCGACATTTTAGCAAACTGCGATTGTTCTATTTTTTAGGTAATTGTCCGATTTTTGTTATCACAGTCGTTTTTGAGCATTTTTCCCCATCCAAAACACCCATCAAAAACGTCCGATGTTTTTCCAAAAACGTCCAATGTTTTTCCGGAAACGTCCGATGTTTTTCCAAAAACAACGGTTGTTTTTTCCCGAATAAACCCTCCTTTTCTGTGAATATTTGTAAACGGAAGTAAAACGAACGTAAAGGCGGAAGAAACTGCAAGATGGTGCAGGAAAATGCAGGAATGTGCAGGAAAATGCAGGAATGTGCAAAAATATGCAACTTGGGACGTGTTATGACGTCTTCGTCAACTCCATGCTTTCCTGCCGCCTTACCTTTGCCCCCGTAATCTTTAAACTATAAACAAATGTCATTGAAATTTACAGTAGTAGCAAGGAAAAACCTTAGCAAAGGCGCACCGGAAGATTCCAAATTGTTCTACGCACAGGCAAGACAAAAATGGGAACGGTGGGCATTGACGAATTGTGCGATGAAATCGCTGAAACGTGCACGCTGACCTCGGCGGACTTGAAATGCGCGCTCGACCGCCTTGCGTGGTCGATTGCCAAGCATGCCAAAGAGGGCAGAAGCGTGCAGGTGGGCGAATTGGGGAACTTCCGCATGAGCATCAGTTCCAAGGGCGTGGAGACGGAAGAGCAAATGAACGCCACGCTTATCAGGAAGGCGAACTTGTTGTTCTATCCGGGCAAACGGCTGCGGAGCGCAAGGAAGGAAGCCCGCTTCGAGAAGTTCGTGGCCAAGAAAGAGGAGCAGAAAGCGGGTGGAGGCGGCAATGAAAGCCCGGGGGCGTAAGATGCTGCTCCTTGTGATGCTGGGCTTCTGGGTTCCCCCGGTCGGCATCATCGACAGCTCCGTCCTCGTCGCATTCGGGGAGATGAGCACCTTCGCCGGGGCATTACTGGGGATTGATTACCGGTACAGGTATGATGCCAGTAAACATTACAAGAAATGAGGAAAGTGCCTGCATCCAACAGCCGTTTGGATGCAGACCCCTTAATATTTTGATTTCGAGGTGAAACTATCTCCTTTAATTGTTTGTATTATCTACTATCGGACACTGACCACTTTTTTTACAATCACATATCATGAGGATAACTCAGTCTGAACTCAGTCAATATCAATGGATAGAAATCCACATTCTCTCCCGGCTTTTCTTTAACGATACCGGACAACGTATAATCTGAACAATGTAAATAATGTTTCCGGAAATCATCCGGCAACCTTGTTGGATAATAAAAAGTACCATTATGCAATAAAAAGATGGAATCATTTCGCAGAATTATGCCAAGGGTATCATTCATAGCTATGCTTCCGTTTGGTCTCGTTTTATCTCTACTATAATTCACATCTTTTAAGTTGCCTTTCTGTTTCAAATCCTTAAAACGATTATCCTTTTTATCCAGCTGTAACAACATCAAGCCCAAACCTGGGTAGTATTTGTGATTGCCACGATACACATAATTTTCTTCCGGCTCGTCCGAACTACATGCCATGCCTATAACTACAAACACCATCGACAAAAGCAAGATCCACCACTTGTTATGTTTCTTAGTTTCCATAATTACCTCCTTTTAAATTGTTTATACTCAGTTGTCGCTTACCCTGATCCGTATCAGATTAGCTCATTTCCAGCCAACAAATACTCCACCGCTGTAATGTAATGCTTTTATAGATATAATCCAAATTTTAGAGCAGTTTTTTTTGAATTTTATCCAACAGATGTTGTCTGGCTTGATTCTCCTATGAGTTTTTATTAAAACCGCCTTGACTCAAAAGGGATGAATCAAATAACACAGAAAATCGCAAGTTCCGTTACTTTCCCTGCAGCACTTCATACGCATAACGGCCATCCGTCGTTGTACAAGAATATATTATCATGAACACTATGGAATCCGAAGCAGTCACAGCAAAGTTAATGTTTTCCCAAAAGCGACCCTTTTCGTGCTTCTTTTCCGTCATCCGAGAGAAATATGCCATCCCAAAAGAGGAAAAGGGGAAAAGAATGCCTTGCCGCTAATATTTATAAGACAAAAGTCCTTAGATTAATTATTTTTTTTGCAACTTTGAAGGCTCAAACTGGATGTCCTTTCGAGACATACGTTGTCACTAATTTTTTAACCTTTTAATTTTCTTAGTAAGAAGTAAATGAGAAAATGGAAAATTGAAGATTCAGCCGAATTGTACAACATCAAAGGTTGGGGACTGAATTATTTTTCGATTAATGACAAAGGTCATGTTGCCGTGCAGCCAAAAGCTGACGGTCCTTCTATTGATTTGGAAGAGTTGATGGAAGAGTTACAAAGCCAGGATGTAGCAGCTCCGCTCTTGCTACGCTTTCCGGATATCTTGAACAACCGTATTGAAAAGATTTCAAGCTGTTTTGACAATGCAGCCAAAGAATATGGATATACGGCAAAGAATTATGTCATTTACCCTATCAAGGTAAACCAAATGCGTCCAGTTGTCGAAGAGATTGTTAGCCATGGCAACAAATACAACATCGGACTGGAAGCAGGATCCAAACCGGAGCTTCATGCTGTCTTGTCCATTGCCAGCGACAATGATGCCATGATTGTCTGCAACGGCTACAAAGATGAAAGCTATATCGAGCTGGCCCTTCTCGCCCAAAAGATGGGCAGGAGCATTTTCTTGGTTGTCGAAAAGATGATGGAGTTAAAGACCATCGCCAACCTTGCCAAGAGGATGAATGTCATGCCTAATATCGGCATCCGCATCAAACTGGCAAGCTCCGGAAGCGGGAAGTGGGAAGAGTCCGGTGGCGATGTCAGCAAGTTCGGGCTCAACTCAAGCGAGTTGCTGGAGGCTTTGGAGCTATTGGAACAGAGTGGATTGAAAGATGCCTTGAAGTTGATCCATTTCCATATCGGAAGCCAGGTGACAAACATCCGCCGCATCAAAACCGCCTTACGTGAGGCAACCCAATTCTATGTGCAGTTAAAGCAAATGGGATTTGACATCAAGTTCGTTGACATCGGCGGAGGACTTGGGGTTGACTACGACGGGACACGGTCCGCCCTCAGCGGCAACAGCATGAACTATTCAATCCAGGAATATGTCAATGATGCCGTTTCCGCATTGGCTGACGTATGCAAGAAGTTCAATTTGGAACAACCCAATATCATTACGGAGTCCGGACGTTCGTTGACCGCCCACCATTCCGTCTTGGTCATAGAAGCCTTGGCAAGCACAAGCCTGCCTGCCTGTGACGAGAATGAAGAATTACAGCCCGATGCACACGAATTGGTCCGTGAGCTATATAATTTGTGGGACAATTTGAACCAGCCACGGCTTATCGAGACTTGGCACGACACGTTGCAATGCAGGGAAGAGGCATTGGAACTGTTCAACTTAGGATTGATTGACCTTAAGACCCGCGCCCATGTGGAACGGTTGTTCTGGTCCATCGCGAGAGATGTGTACGAAATGGCTGAAGCGGTGAAGCATTCCCCGGATGAACTCAAGAAAATATCCAAGATGCTCCCGGACAAGTATTTCTGCAACTTCTCGTTGTTCCAGTCGCTTCCCGACTCATGGGCCATCGACCAAATCTTCCCGGTAATGCCGCTGAGCAGATTGAATGAACAGCCCACCAAATCCGCCACGCTCCAAGATATCACTTGCGACTCCGACGGGAAAATAGACAACTTCATCTCCACGCGCAATTTCTCTTACCATTTGCCGGTACACAAATTAAAAGAGAAAGAGCACTACTATTTGGGAGTCTTTTTGGTTGGAGCTTACCAGGAAATACTCGGGGACTTGCACAACCTGTTCGGAGACACCAACGCCGTCCATATCAAAGTGAAGGGCGACGAATATGTTATTGACAAAGTAATCGAAGGTGAAACGGTAGCCGATGTATTGGAATATGTGCAGTTCAACCCCAAACGCATGGCAAGGTCATAGAAGTATGGGTGGCGGCTTCCGTCAAAAAGGGTATAATTTCAGCCGAAGAAGGACGGGAATTCTTGTCCAACTACCGCTCCGGACTGTATGGTTACACCTATTTAGAATGATGGTTGGAGAATCTTCATTCAAGGAATGCAAAGGAATATAAATCAGGTATCAGCATTTTTTATTACCTTTGCTTGATTTTTCATAAGACAAAATAGATTTTTATAATATGTTTGACAATCTGAGTGAACGTTTAGAGCGTTCGTTTAAGTTGCTGAAGGGTGAAGGCAAAATCACCGAAATCAATGTTGCTGAAACATTGAAAGATGTCCGTCGTGCATTGTTGGATGCCGATGTCAATTACAAAGTGGCCAAATCTTTCACCGACAGGGTAAAAGAAAAGGCTATCGGGCAAAACGTGCTTACGTCTGTCAAGCCAAGCCAGCTCATGGTGAAAATCGTACACGATGAATTGGCGACCTTGATGGGTGGAACCGCCGCAGAACTAAACATCGAAGGGCGACCAGCCATCATCTTGATGTCAGGTTTGCAAGGTTCCGGCAAGACGACATTCTCCGGTAAGTTAGCAAACATGCTTAAAAGCAAACGCAACAAAAAACCTTTGTTGGTGGCTTGTGACGTTTACCGTCCTGCCGCTATCGAACAGTTGCGTGTATTGGGAGAACAAATCTCAGTTCCCGTATATTTGGAAGAGGGGAACAAGAATCCTGTCGAAATCGCCCAAAATGCCATAGCGGAAGCGAAAGCAAAAGGAAACGACGTGGTCATTGTCGATACGGCAGGACGTCTGGCGATTGATGAACAAATGATGAAGGAAATCGCATCCATCAAAGCTGCCATCCAACCGAATGAAACCCTGTTTGTCGTTGATGCCATGACGGGCCAAGACGCAGTCAACACTGCCAAAGAGTTCAATGAACGATTGGACTTCAACGGTGTCGTATTAACCAAATTGGATGGTGATACCCGCGGTGGTGCGGCTCTATCTATCCGGACAGTCGTGGACAAACCGATCAAGTTCGTCGGCACAGGTGAAAAGATGGATGCTTTGGACATCTTCCACCCGGAACGTATGGCGGACCGTATCTTGGGAATGGGTGACATCGTCTCATTGGTAGAACGTGCCCAGGAACAATATGATGAAGAGGAAGCAAAACGCTTGCAAAAGAAGATTGCCAAGAACCAGTTTGACTTTGACGACTTCATCAACCAAATCCAACAAATCAAGAAAATGGGTAACTTGAAAGAGTTAGCTTCCATGATTCCGGGTGTGGGCAAAGCCTTGAAGAATATAGACATAGACGATAACGCTTTCAAGAGCATTGAAGCTATCATCTACTCTATGACTCCGAAAGAGCGTAAGAATCCGGCAATCATCAACAGCTCGAGACGCCAACGCATTGCCAAAGGTAGCGGAACATCCATCCAGGAAGTAAACAAATTGCTGAAACAATTTGATGAAACCCGCAAAATGATGCGTATGCTGACAACTGCCAAGGCTGGCGGACGTCCTAAATTCCCATTGTTTAAATAAGACAAATCATCAGAAATATGGAAAACCGACAATACCAATTATTAGACGGAAAGGCGACTGCTGCCCAGATGAAGCAGGAGATGGCCGAAGAAGTAGCCCGTATCAAAGCTGCCGGAGGAAAAGTCCCCCACTTGGCTGCCATATTGGTAGGGCATGACGGAGGTAGCGAGACTTACGTGGCATCCAAAGTCAAAACGTGCCAGGAAATCGGATTCCAATCTTCTTTGATCAGATATGAAGAAGATGTGACGGAAGAAGAACTCCTGCGGAAAGTAGACGAATTGAACAACGACCCGGATATTGATGGTTTCATCGTGCAGTTACCTCTGCCCAAACACATTTCCGAGCAGAAAGTCATCGAGGCTATCGACTACAGGAAAGACGTGGATGGATTTCATCCTATCAATGTAGGGCGTATGTCCATTGGCTTGCCTTGTTTCCTTTCAGCTACTCCTGCCGGCATCCTGGAACTATTGAAACGATACCATATCGAGACAAAAGGAAAGCATTGTGTCGTATTGGGCAGAAGCAATATTGTCGGCAAGCCCATGGCGTCGTTGATGGTGCAAAAAGCATATCCTGGCGATTGTACCGTGACTGTTTGCCATAGCCGTTCCCAGAACTTGAAGGAGATGTGCCAACAAGCCGACATCATCATCGTGGCTTTAGGTGTCCCTGAGTTTTTGAAAGGCGACATGGTCAAAGAGGGCGCAGTCATCGTGGATGTAGGGACGACCCGGGTTCCTGACGCAAGCCGTAAAAGCGGTTTCCGTCTTTGCGGGGACGTGAAGTTTGACGAAGTTGCTCCCAAATGTTCTTACATCAGTCCGGTTCCGGGTGGAGTTGGTCCAATGACCATCATTTCTTTGATGAGAAATACATTATTGGCAGGTAAAAAAGAAATCTACAAATAAACATACAAATATTATCCGGCAAATATTTGCAGATTACAAAATAATGATTACCTTTGCACCGTCTTAAAAGATAAGAATCTTTATAGATATTAAATGGTGAATGTAGCTCAGTTGGTTAGAGCATTGGATTGTGGTTCCAAGGGTCGTGGGTTCGAGCCCCATCTTTCACCCCTTTTATTGTCAAGAAAGATTCATCCATCCAAGATATCAAATGGTGAATGTAGCTCAGTTGGTTAGAGCATTGGATTGTGGTTCCAAGGGTCGTGGGTTCGAGCCCCATCTTTCACCCCTCCTTTCATAAGAGAATATGTCTGGCATCATGTTGGCATATTCTCTTTTTTTATGGTCGGCGGTGTGCCGGAATGACACACCGCCTGCATTACCAGCCTCCGCCCAATGCCTTATACAAATAAATGATAGAAAGCCGTTCATTGCATTGCGCCTTGTTCAAACCGATTTGCGCATTCAGCAATTCACGCTGGGCATCCAACACATTCATATAACTTATCACGCCATTCATATATTGAAGTTTCGCAAGGTCCAGATACTTTCTGGCAGCCAGCTCCAACTTTTCCTGCGACAACCTTACCTCTTTCGCCTTACGGACACTTATCAGGCCATCGTTCACCTCTTTGAATGCAGATATGACATCTTTCTCGTATTTATATGCACACTGTTCATATTGAGCCTTTGCCACATTCCATTTTGCCCGGTTTTGCCCCATGGCAAATAGAGGTTGCAGCAAATTGCCCGCTAACTGCCAAGCCGGACTTTTCAACAAATTGCCCAACTCATCACTTTCAAACCCTAAATTGCCTGTCAATGCGATCCGCGGGAACATATTGGTATAGGCAATCCCGACTTTGGCATTCGCCTCTTTCAACGCCATCTCCGATTGACGGATATCCGGCCTTCTTTCCATAAGAGAAGAAGGCAAACCAACAGGCAGGGCATCCGGCAAGCAAAACTCGTTCCCGGCTTTCCTTCGTTCTATGCCATGCGTGTAATCGCCTAACAACAGTGACAAATCGCTCTCCTTTACCTGGATCTTATATTCCAAGTCGGGTATCAGCGTTTCCGTTCTCGCCAGCTCGACCAACGCCTGGTTGTATGAAGTTTCAGATGTCAATCCTCCTTCATAGCGCAATTTGGCCAAACGAGCCCCTTCCTTTCTTGCCTCCAACGTTTGGCGGACAATTGACAGCTCTTCATCCAATGCGCACAGCTCATAATATCCGGCTGCCACAGCTGCTATGATTGTCAATTTCAAAGCCCTTTGTGCTTCGACTTGCTGCATATAAGCCGCAATGCCTGCCTGGTTCGCCCAACGAAGATTCCCCCACAAATCCAATTCCCAGTTCAATGTCATCTTTGCATGAAATTCCGGTTTAGGCTTGCGGTTGTCTCCTCCATAATTGAGAACCTCTTTCCCACCATACAACATAGCGCCGACAGAAGGGAACATCTTAGAAAAGTTAATCCGCTTGGCTGCGACCATCTCTTTGATTTTCGCTGCTGCCACTTTCATGTCCTTGTTGTTCTCCAATGCCCGTCCAACCAATTTCTGCAAAAGCGTATCTTGGTAGAGTGACTGCCAAGGAATGTCGGAGACAGATGAGTCTGCGGACGAGGTTTGCCCCGTTATTTGCTCCGGCAAATTCAAATCGGGACTCACATATTCTTTACCCACTTTACAAGAGGGAAAAGCAAACATGGCAGCCACAATCATGGAGGCTGGAAGTATTCGACGGAAACGCAACAAATAACCTATATGGAATCCCCTCCTGAGTTTGTTTACCAATACAAAAAAGAAAGGAATCAAAACAATCCCCAATGTGATGGCAAACAACATGCCAAAGAAAATACCTGTCCCTATGCTATGGCGGGAAGCTGAACCCGGACCGGTCGCCAACACCATCGGCAACATTCCCAATACAAAAGCCAAAGAGGTCATAAGGATTGGGCGGAAACGCATCTTGGCAGCATGAATGGCAGCTTCCATTGCATCAACTCCTGAATCCACTTGCACCTTGGCAAACTCAACAATCAATATGGCATTCTTTGCAGCCAGACCAATCAAGGTCACCAATCCAATCTGGAAGTAAATATCATTCTCCAATCCGGTTATCCAAATTCCAAGATATGCTCCCAAAGCGGCAATCGGCAATGAAAGGAGAACTGCAATAGGAACAATCCAACTCTCATACTGGGCAGCCAAGAAGAGGAACACAAACAAGAACACAAGAGCCATGATAAATCCAGTTTCACCTCCAGCCTTCTTTTCCTGGTAGGAAAGACCGCTCCATTCTACCGATATGTTCTCTGGCAAATGCTCCTTTGCCAATTTTTCCATTGCCGCCATTGCTTCACCCGTACTATAACCATGCGCTGCTACTGCATTTATGGATGCTGTTGTAAACATATTGAACCGTTTGATCGTACCTGGTCCCGTTGTGTATTTGGTCGTTCCAAGAGCCGTCAACGGAACCATTGTCCCTTTTTGCGTCCTTACAAAATACAATCCAAGATTATCCTTACTTGCCCTGTAAGGAGCTTCGGCTTGGATGTAAACTCGATAAATACGGTTAAACATATTGAAGTCATTCACATAGACAGAGCCAAGATAAGCCTTCATCGTAGAAAAGATATCGGCAATCGGGATTCCTAAGAATTTTGCCCTGTCCCTGTCCACATCAAAGTAAACCTGCGGGATTTCCGCCTGCAAAGCAGATGAAACGCCTTGCAATTCCGGAGCTTTGTTTGCATAATACAGGAATGTATCTGTCGCTTGACGCAAATCACTCCACGTAGCTTCTCCCCTTGCTTCCAATTGCATTTCCAAACCACCGCTTTCCCCTAATCCGGGAATCACAGGAGGACGCAGCACATATCCCTTTATTTCAGGATAATAATACAACTCTTTGCGAACGGACTCCATGACGTCCTCCACTCCCATCTTTCCCGATTTGCGTTCTTCCCAAGGTTTCAGGATGACGGTAAAAGTCGCCCTGTTTTGGGTCGCTCCCAACCGGTTGCTGCTTCCCGTGACATTTTGCACGTAGGCAACACCAGGGAGATTGTCTAAAAAGGCAATCAGGCGATCGGAAACAGTCCGCGTGCGTTCAAGTGTCGCACCTTCCGGCAATTCCACTTCTACGGTAAAAATCCTTGGTCTTCTTCAGGTATGAAGGAGGTCGGCAATGTCCGGTTCAGGACAAAGATGGCAATCAAAGCCATGCCGAAGCCGGCAATAATCCTTCTCGGATGCAGCATGACTCTACTGAGAATTTGGGTATAACGGCTGTTTCCCTTTTCCAACCACTCATTTATTTTCCGGAACACGATGTTCTTTGAATGTTTGGTCGGCCGCAGAAGGATGGCACACATGGCTGGACTCAATGTCAGCGCAACAACTGTGGATATCAATACGGAAACGACAATCGTCACCGAGAACTGACGGTAAAGCTGACCCGTGATTCCGCCCAAAAAGCTGACTGGGACAAACACGGCTGCCAACACCAATGAAGTCGCTATCAAAGCCCCGCTCAATTCTCCCATCGCACGATGAGTGGCTTCACGTACAGATATTTTCTCTTTGTTGATGATTCTCTCGACATTCTCTACTACGACAATGGCATCGTCAACCACTATGCCAATGGCCAAAATCAAGCCTAACAAAGTAAGCATGTTCAAAGAAAAGCCCATGATCAGCATGAAACCAAATGTGCCAATCAAAGAGATGGGAACAGCGATAGTCGGAATCAAAGCCGCACGCCAGTTCTGCAAAGAGAGGAACACAACCAAGATGACAAGGAATAAAGCTTCAAACAAAGTTTTATAAACTTCATGCACGGATTGGGAAATATATTCCGTCATATCGAATGGGAAGTTATATTCTACTCCATCCGGGAAATTCTTGCTTATTTCTGCCACGGCTGCACGCACATTCTCTGCCACCTCCAAGGCATTCGCTCCCGGCAACATATAAATAGACAAGATGGCTGCATTCTTTCCATTGATGCCGCTTTCTGTTGAATAGGACGACGCTTCCAAGGAGACTCTTGCCACATCACGCATACGCACAATCGAACCGTCCGAATTGGCACGTATCACAATATTCTCAAACTCCTCAACGGTAGAAAGACGGCCGGACGCTGTAACGGGCATGGTCACATCCACATCCAATATGGGCTGCTTGCCGAATTCACCGGCGGCAGACTCCCTGTTCTGGTCTTTCAACGCATCCTGCAAATCTTTAACGGTCAATCCCATGTCCGCCAAACGATCCGGATAAACCCATATCTGCATTCCATAATAACGGCTTCCGACATTGGACACACGACCCACTCCCGGTATTCTCCTAATCACATCCAAGACATTGATGGTCGCAAAATTACTCAAGTATATTTCATCAAACTTGGGATCATCCGACATAAGTGTCAATGTCATCAATTGGCTGGGTGATTGTTTCTCTATCGAAATACCATTCTGAACCACCTCTGCCGGCAAACGGCTCTCTGCCAATTTAATTCTGTTCTGCACCTCGACTGCCGACAAATCCGGATCGGCAGACACGTCGAATGTCACCGTTATGTTCAAGTTACCTGAATTGGAACAGTTGCTTTGCATATAAATCATTCCCGGAGTACCGTTCAACTCCTGTTCAATCGGAGTTGCCACAGCTTGTGACACTGTCAATGCGTTGGCTCCTGGATAATTGGCATTTATCTTCACTACAGGCGGAGTTATCTGCGGATACTGCTCCACAGGCAACATGACCAATCCGACTATTCCTATTATGATTATCACTAACGAAAGAACTGTGGAAAAGACCGGACGATCAATAAAAAATCCTGGTTTCATATATTATTCCTCCTCTTTTTCTCTTAATAACTGAATCGCTTTATCATCATAGGAAGAAACCGGGTGTACTTTCATATTTGGCACCAATTTGTGATATCCTTCAACAACGACCCTTTCGTTTTCTCCCAATCCCCTCTCTATCACAACGGAGTTCTCGACCTCCGGGCCTATTTGTACAAATCGTTTTTCAGCCACATCATCCCTGCGTATCACATAAATGAAAGCTCCTCCCTTTTCTACGGACAAAGCTTTGCGTGGAACAACTATTGCCCTTTCCCGCACATCCAACAAAAGTTTCACCCTTGTTGACTGACCGGGCAACAGTTTCCGGTTGGGGTTGGGAAGGATGGCACGCACCGTAAATGTCCCGGTACTTGGATTAACCGACGGATCTGCAAAATCCACAATTCCTTTTATCGGATATTCTGTATTGTCTGCCAAAGTCACTGTCACTGTCGGTTGCCATGAACGTGTCGTATCCCGTTCTCCAAACTTTACATTCCTACGTTCCGCCCTTAAATAATCCAACGCCGTCATCTTAAACTCCACTTTGACGGTATCGCTCTTCACCACCACTGCCAATTTGGATTTCCGTGCCGGACCAACCAATGTTCCTACGTCAGCAAGACGTTCACTGATGTATCCTGTAATAGGAGAAGTGACACGAGTATAACTTAATTCCAAATTGGCTTGTTCCAAATCAGCCTCGCTCATCGCTATATCCGCCTCCGCATTCTCCTTGGCGGCAATGGCATTATCCAAATCCAATTGGCTGGCGGCATGCTGTTCGTACAACGGAGTCAAACGCTCCACGTCCCTTGCCGCTTTTGCTGCTTGCACTTGATTCTTTTTCAACTGAGCTTTTGCCTTCGCCGCTTTCGCTTTATATAATGCAGGGCTGATAATAAACAAAGGATCCCCTTGATGAACCATTTTTCCCTCTTCAAACAACAAACTTTCCAAATAACCTTCTACTCTGGCATGAATCTCCACGAAACTTTCTGCTTTAATGCTGCCCACATATTCTCCGTAAATCTGCATGTCCTTCTTGACGGGTTTGTCTACAATGACTATCGGTAACTGCTTTTCTTCTTTCTTTTTGCAACTTACCAAAACCATTCCACAACAAAACAGCATAAATAAGCTCCACAATCTTTTGAATGAAAAATTCATTCGAGTCATCCTCTCCATACTTTTTATATTATAATTTCACAATCTATAATTGACTTATATGAATGAAAGAACCGTACCAAAAGCCCATTTCTTTTGTTAAAAGCAGTTACATATATCTTTTACAGTCCCTTCTGCCGCACATTGTGCGGAGTCATGGGAAAACAGAAATGGGGAAAAGGATGTGGAAAATGTAGAATTCTTCCACAAAGCCAAGCGCAACCTCTCCCCATGAATGAGAGTAACAAGACAAACTATAAAGGGCTGCATCAAAACATCCGTTTTGACACAACCCCTTTATTATCTATAAGATACTTTATCTATCACTTACGATCAAAGACCTTGACCGTGGCAATTCTTATATTTTTTACCGCTTCCACAAGGACAAGGATCATTTCTTCCTACGCGCTTCTCCGAGCGAATCGGCTCACGAGTCACATGGGATTCCCCACCATCCATGCCCGGTTTCTCTGCACGGTAGCGGCTCATGTCCTCACGTTCTTCTTCTTTCGCCTGTTCAATCTGGATACGCTGGCGTTCCTCGGCTGCTGCCTGGATAGCGGCTGCTTGCTGAGCCAAAGCTTGAGCTTGCATAGCTGCACGGCGAGCTTCTATCTCTTTGCGTTCTTCTTCTGACACCTCACGAACTGGTATCTGTCCACGCATCAAGATAGCAACCGTCTTGCGGTTCATCGTATCGACCATGTTCTTGAACAGGTTGTAAGACTCTAACTTGTAGATCAACAGGGGATCTTTATTTTCGTAACTGGCGTTTTGTACCGAGTGACGCAGTTCGTCCATTTCACGCAAATGCTCTTTCCAAGCTTCGTCAATTGTATGCAGGACGATTGATTTCTGGAAAGACTTCACGATAATCTTGCAATCAGTGTCGTATGCCTCTTTCAAATTACAAGAGATATTGTACATTCGTTTGCCGTCAGTAATAGGAATCATGATGTTTTCATACATCGCTCCTTGGTTTTCAAACACCTGCTTGATGACAGGAGAAGCAACCTGCGACATACGATCCATACGTTGTTTGTAAGCCTTCAATGCAACATCGAACAACTTATCTCCCAACTCTGCCTGCTTCATTGACTTGAATTCATCTTCCGTGAACGGAGCCTCCAAAGCGAATGTCTTGAACAATTCCAATTTGAAACCTTCATAATCCAAGGTGTCGGCGAACTGCTCTGCAATGGCAAGAGAAGTATCATAAATCGTATTCAACACGTCCAAACCGATGCGTTCACCCATCAAGGCATGGCGACGGCGAGTGTAAACCACGTTACGTTGTGAGTTCATCACGTCATCATATTCCAACAAGCGTTTACGGATGCCGAAGTTATTTTCTTCCACCTTCTTCTGGGCACGTTCCACAGACTTGCTCAACATGGAGTGTTCCAATACTTCACCCTCTTTGAAGCCCAACTTGTCCATCAAGCCTGCAATCTTTTCAGAAGCGAACAAACGCATCAAGTTATCTTCCAAAGAGACAAAGAATACGGAAGAACCCGGGTCTCCTTGACGACCGGCACGACCACGCAACTGACGGTCTACACGGCGGCTTTCGTGACGTTCCGTACCGATGATGGCCAAACCGCCGGCTGCTTTTACCTCCGGACTCAACTTGATGTCGGTACCACGACCTGCCATGTTGGTAGCAATGGTAACCGTACTGCTCTGACCTGCCAATGCAACGATTTCTGCCTCCTTCTGGTGCAACTTCGCATTCAAGACGTTGTGTTTAATCTTTCGAAGTGTAAGCATACGGCTCAACAATTCTGAAATTTCAACCGAAGTAGTACCGACCAATACCGGACGGCCTGCTTGTGTCAACTGGACGATTTCCTCGATTACGGCAGAATATTTCTCACGTTTCGTTTTATAGATACGGTCGTTCATATCAATACGGGCAATCGGACGGTTTGTCGGGATGACAACCACATCCAATTTGTAGATATCCCAGAATTCACCTGCTTCAGTTTCAGCTGTACCGGTCATACCAGACAACTTATGGTACATACGGAAATAGTTCTGCAAAGTGATGGTTGCGAATGTTTGTGTCGCAGCTTCTACCTTCACACGCTCTTTTGCTTCGATGGCTTGGTGCAAACCGTCTGAATAACGGCGGCCATCCATGATACGACCTGTCTGCTCATCGACAATCATAACCTTGTTGTCCATGACAACGTATTCATCGTCCTTTTCAAACAAAGTATAAGCCTTCAACAACTGGTTGATAGTGTGGACACGTTCGCTCTTGACAGAGTAGTTTGCCAAGATTTGGTCTTTCTTAGCCTGCTTCTCTTCATCTGTTCCTTGGAAATGATCCAATTGGGAAAGTTCGGTTGCAATATCCGGCAACACGAAGAATTGAGGGTCGTCTGAGCTACCTGTCAACAAATCGATACCTTTATCAGTCAATTCAACGCTATTGTTCTTTTCGTCGATAACCAAATAAAGCTCATCGGTTGCCTCGTGCATGTGGCGCATATTCTCGGACATGAAGTATTCTTCAGTCTTCAACATCTGTGCCTTCACACCCGGTTCGCTCAAGAACTTAATCAAAGCCTTGCTTTTCGGGAAACCTTTATAAGTACGATATAATTGGATGTTACCTTCTTCCACCTCTTTCGGATTGCTGCTTGCCATCTTCTTTTTCGCTTCAATCAAGAGCTTCTGGCAAAGGTCCTTCTGCGCATTGACAACGATTTCCACATTCGGGCGGAACAATTCAAACAATTGTTCTTCTCCTCTTGGAATCGGACCGGAAATAATCAACGGGGTACGAGCATCGTCAATCAATACAGAGTCCACCTCATCGACAATTGCATAGTTATGTTTACGCTGTACCAAATCCTTCGGGCTGGTAGCCATGTTGTCACGCAAGTAGTCGAAACCGAACTCGTTGTTCGTACCGAATGTGATGTCCGCCATATAAGCACGGCGGCGAGCATCCGAGTTAGGCTGATGCTTGTCAATACAATCCACAGACAAACCGTGGAACATATACAACGGACCCATCCATTCCGAGTCACGTTTAGACAAATAATCGTTGACAGTAACGACATGCACACCGTTACGAGTCAAAGCATTCAAGAATACCGGCAAGGTAGCCACCAAAGTCTTACCTTCACCTGTTGCCATTTCTGCGATTTTACCTTTGTGCAAAACGACACCACCGAACAACTGTACATCATAATGCACCATGTTCCAAGTTATCTCACTACCTCCAGCCATCCAATGGTTGGCATAAATAGCTTTGTCGTCTTCAATTCTAACGAAGTCGAAACGTGCAGCCAAATCACGGTCAAAATCATTGGCAGTAACAACAACTTCAGGATTTTCAGTAAAACGGCGGGCAGTATCTTTCATGATGGCGAAAACTTCCGGAAGAACCTCTTCCAAGACAACCTCCATCTTGTCTGTTATCTCTTTTTCAATCTTGTCTACTTCAGCCCAAATAGCTTCGCGTTCTTCCAGCTCTTTGTTATCAATGCCTTCACGCAATTTGTCTACTTTGGCACGTTCTTCAGCCACATAATCTTGGATGTGCTGCTTGATGTCATCTACTTTTTTACGCAATTCATCGTTAGACAACTGCTGAATAGACGGATAAACGGCTTTGATTTTCTCTACATACGGAGTAATCTCTTTTAAGTCACGCTGGGACTTATTACCGAACAACTTCGTCAAAAACTCATTAAAACCCATAATTTATCAAATTGGCGGTGTATCGCTTTTCCCAGTTTTTATAGCAATGACACCGGATGGTTACTACTTTTTTTAAAAATATTCCGAGGATGCATCGTTTATCTTAACGATTCTGCACCATCTCTAAAAGAGGTAAAGTCTGAGAAGCGTTCGGAGGCCTGATTCTCAAGATATAGGTCACCGTCGGTGCAATTTCGGACGCTTTCACATCCCGATAAATCCGCTCCGGCTTAATCCCATTCCCTAAGAATACCAAAGGTGTTATAACGGCATTATTTCGTATGATCTTTACTTTCTCTTTCGGATTGTCATAATTGATTTTCCAGCCCGGCTGCAACTCGATAATCAAATCTCCTCGTCCCAAATGGTGGGTTCCTTCACGGAATTTGGCTGTTCCTTCGTTCCAATCCCCAAATATCAAGCTATTGTCGGTCGTCACATGTTGCACGCCACTGAACTCTTTCAAGAACGCAGCCGCCTTGTTTTGGAAATCCGCCAAATCCAATTTGGCATCTTCTATCGCTTTCTTGTTTAAATAGATTTGGTTGTTATAATACCCCTTCACCCAATTGGTCTGCTGTCCGTACAATGCCATCAAGTACATGTTCAGCAATGCGACACAACGCTTGGGATGAAACTCACCTCCGGCAATATAAGAATCCAAATCCTGAGAATACTCTTCTTCACTCTTATAATACCCTGAACCGGTGAAAACAACTAAAGTCTTGGACAAGCCTACTTTTTTGTCGATGGCATCTAAAAGCTGCTCGATATCTTTATCCAACTGGCAATAAGTATCCTGCACTTCATAAGAATACTCTTTGTTCATATTGCCCCGGTAATTGCCCGCATAATATGTCACCGACAACATATCCGGGCAGGCACGTGTGCCGAATCCGGCATATTCCAAGAACTGCAAAGCCAAACGGTTCACCTCCTTGTTGACAAACGGAGTCGTCTTTAAATTGGGATAGCAATTCAGCTCTTTTTCACTGAATGTATATTTGAAAGGAAGTTCGTCCAAGACATACGGGAAGGCTTTCATCTTTTCCAATCCCAGTGTGGGAGTCCACACCATCTTGTTCAAACGTGCAGACAGGGATTCCGTCCCGCTGTTATAACGGTCAACATACCAAGGAACACTCTTATAATAGGTAGTGGTCGCCCATTTTCCATTGGTATTATCTATCCAAAACGCACCATTTGCAGCGTGTCCGGCTGCCAAAATCGCAGCTTCCGGATTAGGGGCAATCGAATAGACATCACTTCTTCCCTTAGAAGCAATCTTCAACTCATCACCGATGGTTGAACTATACAAGGCTTTAGGGAGAATAATTGTCTTTGGTATAATTGCCCAAATAAGATGGGTCGTAAAGGATAGAGGTCTCCTTCTCATTGTCAAAATCATACCGTTTACCAGACGATATGCCGTTAAAGCAAGGGTTGGAGCCTGTGAAGAGCGTAGCAAAAGCTGTCGCCTCGTCCACATTGGAAAACTCGAAATGGATATTCGAATAGACTTTACCGTCATTCAACAAACGTTTAAAGCCCCGTTCACCTAACGTATTATAAAAGTACTCGATATAATCTCCCCGCAACTGGTCTACTGTAATGCAAACCACCAGCTTGGGAACTTGCTGCTGAGCCTCTATATTGGTTACCGCCAATATGGCAATCAACGAAGATAATATTTTCCGTACTTTCTTATCCATTTATTATTTACTTACTTAAGTCGTTTCTCCTGTTGATGAAAACGCAGGATATAGGATGCTGACCGGACTCCCAACGTGATAATCAACGGAATAATGGCATGGTTAAAATGCTGAGGGATGAATCTCCAGCCCAACAACATTATCATTATCGCTGCAAAGTTAATAAAATGATAATAAAAAACCGCCTTTCTTCCGTTTTTTACCAAACTAAGCGGTAAAATAGAGAGTTGCAAAGGGTGCAACCATAGCATATTCCAGTTGGGACAGGTGCAAGGATGCTCCGATATGAAGCAAAGGAAGAAGAGGACCAACCCGCCTACTCCTGCCAAGGTAAAAAGCAAAATGTCATGCCATCTGCCTGCGTATCTTTTTCGATATTCATAAAAGGTCAAGGCCATGGATGCTATACATATAATAATAGCACAAAACAAAGGAGTAAGCCACTCCATTGGCAAATCTTCCTCTTCATCGGCTGGCACCACGATGGATTGCTGGACCAAAGGACGCTCATTCCCTTCCGCATCCACAATGAAAGCAGAGGCGATTGCCTCCTTCATATATTCCGGCAAAAACATCATTTCATGCGCCGTTGCGACTCGGTCTGTCGGGCTTCCCAATGCCAAATCACAACCAAACGTCAGCCAAGGATGGTTGCGTGTGCAATAATTTATCATATCCCGGAATGTCTTTTCTTCCGGCTGCCAACGATAAACGATTTTGCCCGTGACATTCTCCTCTATCAAACGTACCGGACGAGTGGCGCAATTGTCAAAAAAGAAATTATATCGGTAAGTCCGGTTTTGGGGTTCATAGTTCACACTCAAAGCCAACCAAAGACGTTGCGACTCCTCCGGTGACAGATTCAACTTCTGCTCGGTCACGCTACTTCCCCGCATCTGGTATTCAATCATATAATCGGAATAGCGGCAAGCCCCCAACATATAATCCGTCTCACCTTTTGCAAACCGGTAGATGAAATGGGGCTGTGAAAAGCTGAATATGCCATAATTAAAGACATAATCCAACTTATGTGCATCGTCTTTGACACGCAAAGCAGCATGGCCATACACCGTAAACACCTCTCCTTCATAAGGGGAACTGGTCAAGAGGCTAATCTGAAAACCCTCCTCCTCTGCCATCAAGGGAAAAGGAAGCAAGAGGCACAGCAGTGCGATTACCCACAGTTTCATCCAGCTTTTCATCTTATATCCTGCCATTTCTTATTTATCCCGATTATGACATCCTGCTTTTGTAGTCCTCATAGCCGAACTTACGAACCAAACGGAAACCTTCCTGTGGATTCCAAATGCCTATTGACGGGTGCGTCACTCCATTAAACATCGTTGTTTTCACCATTGTATAATGAATCATATCCCGGAAAACGATTTTATCTCCTATCGCCGGCTCTTTCCCTTCGTCAAAAGCCCAGTCGCCATAGAAGTCTCCAGCCAAACAACTATTGCCGCCCATTCTCCAACGCTTCTCCCCTTCTTCCGGTTCATGCGCATCTAAGATAACCGGCTTGTAAGGCATCTCCAAGCAGTCAGGCATGTGGCAAGCAAACGACACATTCAAAAGCATCGTATTGATTCCGCCATTGCTTACTTTATCCTCGACTGTCGCCACCAAACATCCGGTGTCCCACGTAAAAGCACTTCCGGGTTCCAATATCAATTGCAAATGGGGATATTTGCTTTGGAACTCGTTCAAGATACCAATTAATTCATCCTCGTCATAATCCTTATGTGTCATCAAGTGCCCACCACCCATGTTCAGCCACTTAATTTGGGAAAAGAATTTGCCGAACCGTTTCTCTACTGCAGCCAAAGTCTGACGCAAATCATCGGGACGCGATTCGCACAAGGCATGGAAATGCAATCCCTCTATTCCTTCAGGTAGCTCTTGCAAATCTTCCGCCAAGACGCCCAAGCGGGATCCCCGGTTACAAGGATTGTATAAATCTGTTTCGACCGTTGAATATTCGGGATTGACACGCAGCCCGCAAGAGACCTTTGCCGCATGGGTTTTGTCGGCATAACGGGAGTACTGTCCCAAGGAATTGAATGTGATATGGCTGCTCAAACTTAATATCTCGTCTATCTCCTCAGAAGTATAAACCGGAGCATAAGTGTGGGTCTTTTCTCCATACTCTTCATAAACAAGACGAGCCTCCGCCAAAGAACTGGCAGTGGCTCCATCGGAATGCTGCTTCAATACAGGGAAAATGCTCCACATGGCATTCGCCTTTAATGCAACGATGACATGCACCTTGGTAGACTTCCGCACCTTATCTATCACCTCCATATTGGAATCCAACATGGATTCATGCAGCACATAACAAGGTGAAGGAATGGAAGAGAAATCCCATTCCTTCAACAATTGTTCTTTATCTATCATACTTCCAAGTCTATATCAAACTTCTCAACCCAAGGCAATCCTTGTTCGCCTAATTCAGCCAAAAATGGATCCGGGTCGAATTGCTCGACATTATAAACTCCTGCGCCTTTCCATAATCCACGGACAAACATAGCTGCTCCCAAAGCTGCCGGAACACCTGTTGTATAACTTACAGCTTGGGTTCCTGTCTCTTTGTAAGCCTTCTCGTGGTCGCAGTTATTATATATGTAATATGTACGTTCTTTTCCATCCTTGATACCACGGATACGGCAACCAATAGAAGTTTCACCGTGATAATTGGAACCTAACGATTTAGGATCAGGCAACACTGCTTTCAAGAACTGAAGCGGAACAATCTTTACGCCGTTGTAATCCACTTCGTCAATACGAGCCATTCCTATATCCTGGATTACTCTCAAATGGGTCAAGTACTCTTGTCCGAATGTCATCCAGAAACGGGCACGCTTCAAAGTCGGGTAATTCTTCACCAAAGATTCCAATTCTTCGTGGTAGAGCAAATAAGAATCCCTTTTTCCAATGTTAGGATAAGTCAAATCCTTGTGAATCTCCAACGGTCCGGTTTTCACCCATTCACCATTCTCATAAAAACGTCCGTTCTGAGTAATCTCACGGATATTGATTTCCGGATTAAAGTTGGTTGCAAACGCTTTGCCGTGGTTGCCAGCGTTGCAGTCCACGATATCCAAATAATGGATTTCATCAAAATAATGCTTAGCCGCATAAGCCGTGAAAATTGCAGACACACCCGGGTCGAAGCCGCATCCCAAAATAGCAGTCAAGCCCTTCTCCTTGAAGCGATCCTGATAAGCCCATTGCCAGCTGTATTCAAAATGAGCCTCATCTTTCGGTTCGTAGTTTGCAGTATCCAAATAATTGACACCGCATTCCAAACAAGCGTCCATGATGGTCAAATCTTGATAAGGCAACGCTACATTAATTACTATTTCCGGCTTGAAAGAGCGCATCAAAGCTACCAAATCCTCTACTTTGTCCGCATCCACTTGAGCCGTTTGTATCCGGTCACCTCCGATAGCAGCCGCTATTTGGTCACATTTTGATTTCGTACGGCTTGCCAACATAATGTCGGTAAAAACTGGGTTCTTCGCTACTTTATGTGCGACAACGGTACCTACGCCTCCGGCACCAATAATTAAAACTTTAGACATTGAAATTATTAGTCTGTTAAATTTGCAGAGTACAAAACGAGGACTCTGCGGACTCACAAGTATGCTTAATTATTTTGCGGGGTGAAATTACTATTATTTCCCGACATGACCATAAAAAAGCACAAGGAAATTCTTTTTTCACCAAAATAAGCGCATATCAAACCACTCAATCCTGAAAACAAATTCCACGTTATATTTTTTTTTAAGGAAGAATGTTCTAATATTTAATTAATATACTTTACCTTTGCGATTTATTCATAGTTTCCAAAAGCATTTACAGCTTTCATACTATAAATCCAGAGGTCGAGAGACCTTGCCAACACATTGATAAGTAAATTAGAATGAAAAACGTCTCAACAATTCATAAGATAGTCGCAACCGGATTCGGATCGGGCTATTCACCAATCGCCCCAGGTACAGCAGGAGCAGCTTTAGCAGTCATACTTTGGTATGTTGCCTCCCTTTTCATTTCTCACGCGTATCTTACCGGAGCGACGTTGTTATGCGTGATTGTGTTCACGTGGTGGGGAATCATCGCATCTTCCGCTGTTGAAAAAATATGGGGAGAAGACCCGTCAAGAGTGGTGATAGACGAAATGGTGGGTGTTTGGATTCCCTTGCTTGCCGTTCCCGACAACGATTATAAATATGGCTATGCTTTGGCAGCTTTCATCCTGTTTCGCCTGTTTGACATATTCAAACCTTTGGGCATCCGCCGGATGGAAGATTTCAAAGGCGGCGTAGGCATCATGATGGATGATATCTTATCCGGCATTTACAGTTTAATCATCTTATTCATTGTCCGATGCATTGCCGGTTGACCCACATGCTAAAAAGAGGCTTCCACAAAGATGGGATTTTCATGTTCCTTCGCGCCCAGTTCTCCTCGCAGATATCCAGCGTGACCGACTTCCTTGTCACCATCCTGTGCGCGAAGCTATTCCATATATATTATGTATATGCAACAGGAATCGGGTCCATCGTCGGGGGAATCGTCAACTGCTTCATCAATTACTATTGGACATTCAAAGCGAAAGATTGCAAGAAGAAATATGTCGTCATCAAATATGTCCTTGTCTGGATTGGCAGTTTCTTCCTCAACACTTGGGGTGTCTACCTCATGACTGAATCCATCCAAAGTTTGCCTTGGGTCCAAGAGACTTTGTCCCATTTCTTCGACGATATATTTTTAGTCAGCAAGCTATTTGTATCTTTGCTGGTCGGTTGGGTCTGGAATTACAATATGCATCGCATTTTCGTCTATAAAGACTGCAAAATAAGAAGGCCTTTGCGGAGAAAGCAAAAGAGCCAATGACAAACAAAAGCAATTAAACAGAATAGAATAACAGAAAAACAAAATAGAACTGATATGAGTTTTAAAACGACAAGGGATTGGTTGCAACAGACCATCTACAAAATCATCGCACCCATCGTGCAAGGAATGATTAAAATCGGCATCACGCCTAATGTCATTACGGCAACCGGATTAGTGTTGAACATTGTTGCCGCTTGTGTTTTCATTTATGGCGGCCTTCATGCCCAGGCAGACGACTACTCTTATGTCGGCTGGGGAGGAGCCATCATCTTATTTGCCGGGCTATTCGACATGATGGACGGCCAAGTGGCACGAATCGGCAATATGAAATCCTCTTTCGGGGCTTTGTTCGACTCTGTCCTCGACCGCTACAGCGAGTTGTTCACCTTTTTCGGCATCTGCTCCTATTTGACCCTCCACAATTACACCTTTGAAGCGATTGTGGCATTCGTTGCTTTGATAGGATCGTTGATGGTCAGTTATGTCCGGGCACGTGCCGAAGGATTGGGAATCGAATGCAAAGTGGGTTTGATGCAACGTCCGGAGCGTGTTGTGCTGACCAGCTTGGGTGCTGTTTGTTGCGGGCTTTATGCCCATTTCGCAGGCGGGAATCCGGCATTCAATCCTATTTGGGTATTAACAGTTCCATTGCTATTCGTGGCTGTATTCTCCAACATCACCGCTTTCGGCCGCTTGAGACACTGCTACAAGGTGATGAAAACGATGGATAACAAATAAAGGGCGGAAGATATGACTTTACCAACCCGTAAAGAGACAAGAAGCGTCCTTATCGGCACTCTCCTTTTCTTCCTGCTGACAGGTATATTCCTCGGGATTCGTCCGGAACACATCTATTTGATGGGATTGTTCCTGTTTCTTTTCTTTGCCAGCTCCTTTACCCGTAAATTGGCAATCGCCTTGATCCCATTCATGATATTCGGCATATCATACGACTGGATGCGCCTTATCCCCAACTACGAAGTCAATCCTATTGACGTGAAAGAATTGTACGAAGCCGAAAAGGCACTGTTCGGCATCCAAAGCGAAGGGCAGATAGTCACCCCGAACGAATATTTCGCCATCCACAATTGGAAGGTGATGGATTTCCTTTCCGGCATCTTCTACCTCTGTTGGGTGCCGGTTCCTATATTGTTCGGCGTTTGGCTCTATTTCAAGGGTGAACGAGAGCTCTATTTGCGTTTGGCATTGGTATTCCTGTTTGTCAACCTCATCGGATTCGCAGGATATTATATCCATCCGGCAGCTCCGCCCTGGTATGTCATGCTCCACGGATTCGAGCCTGTGCTCAACACGCTGGGGGAAACTGCAGGGCTTGCACGTTTCGACGCTGTGACCGGCTTGGAGATTTTCGGATCGATATACAGCCGCAACGCCAATGTATTTGCCGCAGTGCCCTCGTTGCATTCCGCTTATATGGTCATCCCTTTATATTACGCCATCAAGGGCAAAAGCCATCCTTTGCTCATCGGGCTGTTCGCAGTCATATTGGTCGGCATTTGGTTCACTGCAGTCTATACGGCGCACCACTATTTGATTGATGTCCTCTTAGGCATCGCCTGTGCCCTTGTCGGCATCTTCGTATTTGAAAAAGTATTACTGAGGACAAAATGGTTCAGCAAATTCTTTAATACTTATTATGGTTACATTCGATAACTATTCTAATTAATTTTGTATATTTGCCCAAAAATCAAGGGAGCAGGAGGGGAAGGATGTAAAAACTCCTTCTTTTGCTGTTTTATTTTTAAAGAATAACTAAATACTTAAGTGTTATGAAATTTGTAACAAACGAAAAGCTTACTATTGTTGGTGCTGCCGGTATGATCGGTTCTAACATGGCTCAGACTGCTATTATGATGGGCTTGACTCCTAACATCTGTCTGTACGACCCGTATGCTCCGGGTTTGGAAGGTGTTGCAGAAGAATTATTCCACTGCGGTTTTGAAGGTGTAAACGTCACTTTCACTTCTGACATCAAAGAGGCATTGACAGGTGCTAAATATATCGTTAACTCCGGTGGAGCTGCTCGTAAGGCTGGTATGACTCGTGAAGACTTGTTGAAAGGCAACGCTGCAATTGCTGAAGAATTCGGTAAGAACGTTAAGGCTTATTGCCCGGATGTTAAACACATCGTTGTTATCTTCAACCCGGCCGATATCACTGGTTTGATTACATTGCTTTACTCAGGCTTGAAACCTTCACAGGTTACAACTTTGGCTGCTTTGGACTCTACTCGTCTTCGCAGCGAATTGGCAAAACATTTCAAAGTTGCTTTGGATGCTGTTGAAAACTGCCGCACATACGGTGGCCACGGCGAACAAATGGCTGTATTTGCTTCTACTGCCAAAGTTAACGGCAAACCATTGACTGACATCATCGGCACAGACGAATTGACAAAAGAACAGTGGGCTGAAATCCAGCAGAAAGTTACTAAGGGTGGTGCTAACATCATCGCTTTGCGTGGCCGTTCTTCTTTCCAGAGCCCGTCTTACGTTTCTATCGAAATGATCGGTGCTGCTATGGGTGGTAAAGCATTCCGTTGGCCAGCTGGCACATACGTATCTAACGACAAGTATGACCACATCATGATGGCTTGGGAAACTGCTATCACTGCTGATGGTTGCCATTGCGCTTCTTTGAACGGAACACCAGAAGAACAAGCTGCTTTGGACAAGAGCTACGCTCACTTGTGTGAATTGCGTGACGAAGTTATCGCTATGGGCGTTCTTCCTGCAGTTTCTGAATGGAACAAATTGAATCCGAATATCAAATAATTCAGGGTTTATAAAATAATAAAAGGGGCTGTGTCAAAACGATTGTTTTGGTGCAGCCCCTTTAAGGTGTATCAGAATTAGTAAAATGCAAGAAACCGGCAGGAGTTTACTGACTATAAATGACGGAGATTGAATTCCGAAAGCGACGAAGCGGTTTGCAATTATGAAACACCGACTTTTTATGCTAACACTAACTTACCGAAATGGGATTATTCATAAAAAAGCCATTGGCTGAATTGATTAGCGAAGCCAACGAAACTGGCAACAAATCACTCAAAAGAGTCCTCGGTCCTTTAAGCTTGGTCGCATTAGGCGTAGGCGTTATCATCGGGGCTGGACTTTTCTCCATCACCGGGGCTGTCGCAGCCAACTACACAGGTGCGGCTATCACCCTCTCTTTTATCATCGCAGCTTTGGGCTGCTGCTTTGCGGCATTATGTTATGCGGAATTTGCCTCAATGATTCCGGTAGCCGGAAGTGCTTATACCTATTCCTATGCAACCATGGGCGAATTGATTGCTTGGATTATCGGTTGGGATTTGGTATTGGAGTATTGCGTGGCAGCTACGACCGTCAGCATCAGCTGGAGCCGTTATTTGATAGTCTTTTTGGACGGCTTCGGGATTGAGTTGCCGCAAGCCTTGACTGCCTGCCCGTGGGATGGCGGGATTGTGAACATTCCAGCTTTCCTGATTGTCGTCATCATGAGTCTTTTCCTGATACGGGGAACGGAAGGCTGTTCCATATTCAATGGAATCATTGTATTCCTGAAAGTGGCAGTTGTCCTGACTTTCGTCATTTTAGGATGGAAATATATCCGTGCGGAGAATTACACTCCTTACCTTCCTGCCAATACCGGCACATTAGGAGAATTTGGCTTTTCCGGAATATTGAGAGGTGCCGCCATTGTATTCTTTGCCTTTCTCGGTTTCGATGCAGTCAGCACTGCCGCACAAGAGACAAAGAACCCCAAACGGGATATGCCGATTGGAATCTTGATGTCGCTTGTCGTTTGTACTGTCCTTTATATCCTCTTCGCACATGTCATGACTGGTGTTGTACACTATTCCGCCTTTGAAGGGCATAACGGGATAGCTCCAGTGGCTATTGCCATCAACCACATGGGAAATGCGGATGCTAACGGAATCATCCAACCCGACTATCCTTGGATGAACCGGGCCATTGTCTTGGCAATCCTGTTCGGTTATTGTTCAGTCATCATGGTTACCCTGTTAGGGCAAAGCCGCGTTTTCTTGAGCATGAGCAAAGACGGATTGTTACCTCCACTCTTCTCACACATCCACCAAAAGTACCGGACACCGGCAAGGAGCAACCTGCTATTCATGGTATTGGTGGGATTGCTGGCTGCTTTTGTCCCGGCAAGTGTAGCAGGAGAAATGTGCAGCATCGGTACGCTTTTCGCCTTCACATTGGTGTGTGCTGGTGTATTGATTGTCCGCAAGACCATGCCTGATGCGCCACGTTCATTCAAAACGCCTTGGGTTCCGTTTGTGCCCATAGCAGGAATCGTCACCTGCCTCATCATGATGGTTTTCCTTCCTGCCGACACATGGATTCGCCTGGTTATATGGATGCTAATCGGATTGGACATTTATGTCAATTATGGCATCAAGCACAGCAAATTGGAGCACATGCAAGCACATCGGAAAGGGGAATCCGTACTTAACCTGATTGCCATCCTCCTTTCTGTACTTTGCGTAATCACCGGGCTTTGGCATCAACAGACTGTAGGATGGAATGAGAGTCATACTTTGCTGATTATCTCGTTCCTATTCGCCTTCACCCATTTGGCTTATTACTTGAAGCGCATGGGGAAACAGGCAATAGCGCACCCGAATGAGTAATTGCTTCAATTAACAGATACGTCAGAATTAGTAAAATGCGAGGCGCTGAGGGGAATCCCGAAAGCAACGAAGCAGTTTCGCCTCACCGCACTTGCCTTTAGGTATTTACTTCGGAATTACCACCGTCCTTAAAACGGTGTTAAAACGGCATTTAAACAGTGTTTTAATACCGTTTTAAGAAGGATACTGTCCAAAGTTGTTGCCCGATAATTCTTCTTGTGCATCAGCAAAGCAACCTCTTCTAATCTACTTTTTGTAACTCGATTCCCTTCTCCCGGCTCTTCACCACATTGTCCAATTGAATCTTCCTCTTAGCGTTCTTACGCAAAGTATATCTCACCAATATCCAAGGGCGGAAGGAGTAATCCTTTTGCTTTACCGATGAAATGGAATGGTAGCTGTCGCCCACTGTCAACGTGGTCGTATGCAAAGGGGAATTCAAATACTGCAATGCTACTGCCACATAAAATCCCGGCAAAATGGTATAATTGATTTGTACACTCGAATAATCAGGAGCATGATATCGGGTACGGCTGATGGAAGTATAACTGTAATTCTGGTAATTGACATCCCCGACAAGCATCCATTTCTTATACGAAGCCGTAAAGCCCGCATTGATGCCAAAGAACTTTCGTGCATCTACACCTTCAAAGTAGTTTACTCCATGATATGCATTCGCATACATATTCCCCCAATTCCCTAAGCGGGCATTGACAGATCCTCCCAAATACAAATCTCCAAACTTCCCGCTGTTACGATATGTATTAACATATATGTCATTCTGGCTATATCCATACGGTTCTATCGCATCCGTCTTGAGACTTCCTTTTATATTAGGAGAAAAGTATAGCCATTTGTAATTCAAGGTATAAGTCAACCCTAACGATTGAATCTGCATGGGAGTCAAGCCGGGATTTCCGATATTCCGCACCAAGGAGTCTGTGGAGACATTGTATGGATTCAACTGGTTGACATCCGGGGCTTCGTTGGTCAACGTATAATTCAATCGCAACGATTGAAGATGATTCAATACATACGTCAAACCTCCGGAGAGGCGGGGACGGACATAATTGGCAGACTCGTTTCCCGCTTTCAGCCAAATGCCTTCCACACCCAAAGATAGCATATAATTAAACTTTTTCCACCTGCCCACATAAGACGCATACAGGTATTCGTTCCATTCCCGATGATGGAATTTGGGAGCCACATCCAATGTTTGATCGATGTGGTCATTCAAGAAAAGGGTCTCGCTTCCTATATTCAAACTATTCTTGGAATCTATCTTCCATGAATAATCAAGGTTCAAGGTAGCCGACAGGCGGTTGTTATCATAAAGATAACGGTTATGATATTCCCAGTCCGGATATGACTCCATACGCAAACCCTTGTTCTTGTTTTGGTTTTCATTGACAGCCAACGTCGTTTCCAAAGTTTTCTTGTCGGTAAAGCTATGTTTATGGTACAAACTTCCGGTATAAATATTGGATTTGTCCTTATTGGCTGAGGCAAACGAGAAAGATTGGCTCAAATCTGTTTCTAAAAATCCACTTCCTTCCGAATCCAATCCTGACATCCGGTTTCTGCCATACACATGAAACGCAAAGTAATCTTTCGGAGTGGATTTCCATTTAAACAGCAGTTCTCCGATAAACGACTGGGAATTTCCTAAAGTGGAACTTAAGCTCCGTTTTTGATAAGTATCACCTTGTTGAAAAAGATCCATATCACTGTCTTTGTGCCATGTCTTGTCAAATGCACCACGACCGTAAAGCGAATATTTTTCATTTCCCACTTCAAAATACAAAGCGGACATTTCCTGTTTGTCCGGCAGGTCATAACGGTTCATCACCTCAAAATAGCGATAGGGTTCTATCTTCTTCTTCAACTTGATATTCAGGATATGTTTCGCTCCTGTCCTGAGATAGCGGGCATCCACCACATCCACCACCTCTACAGATTCTATATCTTTCGGGTCAATCGGCGCAATGCCTGAATTGACTGCTATGCCGTTTATCAGGACAAGCGGTTGCGTCCCGTCTTCCATCTTTACACTCTGCAAAGCGTCGTTCGATATCAACCGGGGGATTTCACGCAAAGCCAAGAAAGGATTCCCGCTGTTCTTTGCCTTTTCAGACAAATAAAATATTTGCCCAGTTGCCGTCCGTTTCACCAAATCTCCACGGTTGCCCGTGATTTCAACCTTTTCCAGCTCCACACTCATCTCCGGGACCAGCGAGAAGACAAAACGCTGGCTCTTGTTAATCGTCCGTTTCTCTTCCAAGGATGTGTAGCCAAAAAACGAAATGGAGAGGTCATACGTTCCCGTTTTGATTTGCCGGATGGAAAATGCACCATTCGCATCCGTCAGAGCTGCGGCATATATGGAATCTCCTATACTTAACACCACTTGTGCACCCGGCAGCTGAACGTTATTCTCGTCTGTCACCTTCCCGGAAAAGGTATGTTGCGCTGACACCATGGGAATCATCAACATACATAAAACGATTGTCATCAATCCTGTCTTCATAATCTTTGTATTCATTGTCCGATTGTTCTTCCAATCAGATAGTAACATTATTCTTCCATCTTGTTTTATGATGTATCTTATTATCATAAATAACGGAAGCAAAGGTACATCTTTTTTTTTTTTTTACAACTCCGGGTTACATTTTTCAATACTTCAGCAAGTTTTCATCTAAACCCATCCAATAAAAGCATACTACCTTTTTCCAAAAAGCTTACTACCTTTTTCCAGAAAGCTTACTACCTTTTCCCAAAAAGCATGGCAGCGTGTCATTATTGCAAACGGCAGTTTTGCTTTCGGGATTAGATCCAGGCTATTTATCATCACAAATCGATAACTATCTCATTATAAACGTTTTCAATTTTGCTAATGGTGGCATTTTAAAACATACCGTTGTTTTGAAAAAAACATTGGACGTTTTTGAAAAAACATTGGACGTTTTCAAAAATTCCTCGTGATGTTTTTGAAAAAACAACGGTATGTTTTTTTCGATGTTCCCGACATGTTTTTTCACCACATTTCAACCCTAAAAATCCATGGCTTCGTGCCTTCTTTGCAAGGTGGATACTTGCAACGGAGAGGCAATAAACTTAGGGTTGGAAGTAGGCGAAGGAATAGTCGTCGTGAGCCAATACTCCTTTGCGAATCAAACCCTGCAGATGGCGAACGAAGTTTGCCTTATGGCCTGTGCTATGTTGTAGCTTTTGCAGGACATCCCGCTCGAAGCTGCGTGGCGGGAAGGCTTTCGCTTGCTTAATATAGTTCTCATTCTTGGAATGATGCGCTTCAGCCTCGTTCAGCTCTTCGGCGAAACGATTCCGATGAGCCACCTCATACATCATAAGCACATAATGAGCCAAGGCATCGCTGGCTGCAAATACGATGGAGTCACTGTCCGTCTTGAAAGTGCCGCATCTGAACCCTGCGGGATTCAACTCATCCTTACAGTTTATCAAGTAGGGCGGTTGGTCGAAATCGCCTATTTTGCCAAAGGAATGTTCCAACAGCTTGGAACGTTGGTTGTAATGAAAAGCCACACTGTCCCCAAAACTTATCCAGAGACATTCCCCGTCTACGGTTTTCCAAACAGCTGCGAGCGTGGCAAAAGAACCTTCGTCGTAGAACTTATCCAGCAATAATCCTCCTAATTGTTGGGCATCGGCTTCGCATTGGTTATAGAAAGGTTCCCATATCTCATTAATCCAATTGTCCAATTCTTCTGCTTGGCGGATTGGGGTGTCGGGCAAATGGTCTAACAGATACTGAGACCATCGTTCGGCGAACACGCCTCCTCCGCCTGCCCCATCAGATACAGCAATCATGCCCGCACGAGCCAATGCTGCATCCTCATTGATGCAGCCCGACTCAAATTTCCCGATAGAAATAAATCCTTGCTTACTCATTGATTCTGGCTGATGTTAGTAGGCGTGCCGATATCCATCAGCTTAATCAGTGTGGTAGCATCCGCATTCACGCCCATAGCTACATGGCGGCCTTGCCTTCCGTCGTTCAGGCATCGGTCTATTTCTGCATTATAGCGCAATGGCAGCAGACTTGACATCATGAAGAGAGTTTCCGCATACCGATTGCCGTGTAATTCTTGTTTCTCGATCGGAAGTACAATCTCTTGGGGCGATTTGCTGGCTGTGAAGTGGATGTTAAAGAGAATCACATTGCCATCATTCGTGAAAAGAGATTTCAACTCATTGGCTTGCTGCATGACGCTCTCTTCCGAGGCTCCGTTGAATTCGCCATCTGTAATGTGGATAACCGTAGGGGATAGCAATCCTTGTCGTGATGTTTCTCCATCCAGTCGTCGAGCAAGCGTTTCGCATGGGCAAACGCTTTGTGCCAATAGGTGCTACGCCCATCATGGCGAGCCTCTATCCACTGTACTTTCTCTACCTCTTTGACGACCGTTCCTTTCCGCGTGCGCTTCTCCTCCTTCACGGTGATCTTCTTGTAGGGGTGGTTTAGCAACTCTTCGGGCGACACGAAATCTCGTCCCTCCAACTCGCCATTCCATCCGCTGTAAGAGTCTTGTCCATACCCAATCACGGCGATATCATAGTAATGGCGCACCTCGTTCGACTTGATGCATCGCAAGGCTAAGTCATAGATTTGTCGGTTCACGATGCGTGCGGCCGCTTCAGCCATCGTCATCTCTTCGCCATTCATCTGCGTCTTGCTTGTCATGCTGATGGATTGATCCACCAAGAAGAGGAATGCCGTAGGGGTGTTGCGGGTGATCTGGGCTGTATAGGCTGTCTTGCTCTGCATCTGTTGCGGTTGGTTGGGGATGGCGATGCCAAAGTTGCCAATGTTCTTGATGTAGGCAAGGGGAATGCAATGATTCACCAGCACCTCTGCTTGGAAAAACTTCTGCTCCTCGTCGGGCAGGTCAAAATGCTTTTTGGCCTTGACCGCATCAAAGTGAATCCGCTTGAAGTCATCGAATGAAGCACCTACTTGTGCCCCGTTTTTGGTGGCGTTCCGGTCGGCATATTGGCTCTCTTGCCAATAGACAACCTCCGGGTCGATCTCTAAAATCACAGGGTTTGAGATGCGAGCCTCGTTCATGGCCACATACATCATGGGATGCTGGGTGACGAAGCTGACCCGCACATAATGCTCTAATCCATCCCGTTTGTCCAACGAACGGGAGCCGTCGCTTCCGCCTGGTTTCGCAATGGTGATTCCCTTTTGCTCACAATCCGCCCAAGAGTAAAGACCTCCGTTTTGAATAATCGAGGCTAAGTTGTCGCGATCGGTGAAATGATAGAGTTTCGTGATGCCATGGCTCTCTAAGAGCGATTGATAGGCTTGCCAGTTATTCTTCTTCTCCATGATTATCTGTTATTTGATCAAACAACGTGGGTTGCTTGGGTTGAACATCGATTTGTTTTATCTCTTGTGGAGCTGTCCCCAATGCATCGGCATAGGGATAAAGCCCCTCCGCATAGGCTTTTACCAAATAAGCATGCGATAGCGGATGGATTGGATTGTCCACATCGCAGCAAGTATTGTAGTCCAGCAACACGATTGTTTGGGTTTGACTCGCTTTGCGCAGCCGCTCGATGATTGGCATTACTTTGTGTTCCAGCATCCAACGGTAGGTGGGGATGTAAATTTGCTGTTTGGCTTCCACATAGCTCAATATCTCTTTGCCATTCACGCCCTTGCGATGTCCTAACACCATTCCATGCTTGCGCACCGTGCGTTTCAGGTTCTTCATCGTGTGGTTGCTGAAGAGCGAGCAATCAACATCCTCCTGCTCGAAAACCTTCAGTCCTTGCCACACGCCCTCTACGCAAGCAGCGGTATAGCCTTCGCTGTAAGGCACAGGAATATCTCCATGTGGATAGAAAGGGCTGAGTAGCACCAATCCATCTTTCGCTTGACTGGTTACGTCGGCGATAATGGCTTCCGGATGTGCCTTCAATATTGTCTCCGCCTTTTTTCGTTTGGATGCTATCAGTATCATATTTCTACAAGTTTATCATGAAACTCTTCTGGCAATAATTGCATAAACTTTTCCATTGATCCTTTGGGGATGTGAATGGTTTGCAGTGCCGTGCACCAGCTAAACGCATCATCACCAATTTGAGTTATTGAGTTTGGTATATTGATGTCTTGCAGAGAACTGCACTTGCTAAACGCATAATTACCAATTTGTGTTACAGAGTTCGGTATATAGATGCTTTGCTGTACCTTGCACCAACTAAACGCAGAATCACCAATTTGAGTTATGGGGTTTGGTATATGAATGTGTGATGATATCTTTTATCTTTAGGATTATTACTCAATATTTTATAGATAATAAGTCAGAAATATGGTTGTTATTTTTTTTGCAATTGCACATTCTAAAAGGTGAAGATTTAACGGTTTTATTGATTATTAACTCAAAAAGCGACATGAACTTGGGTCGTTTCTTCTCTTTTCCTTGCTATTCGTTTCCGATATTCCACTTTTGTTTTGGTCTATCTCATATGTACTGCAAAGGTATTGATTTTTGTTTGATATTGCTCCTTGCTTGCTCCTTGTCGTAGATTAATTTTCACACAGGAATTTTTGTTCTCTTTCTATAGGGGCTTGAAACAATCCATTTATTGGAAACAATTAAAGACGGAGCTGGTTTGCCCCAGTGCTTTTTAAGAAACAGGGCAATTATTTTATCTCCACAAAGGCTCTTGTTCCCAATTATGAGGAAAGCCTAATAAACGAGTTCTTACTGATGGGTATTTCGATAAAAGCTGCTTGAAATCTGCAACAAAAGTGTTGCCCATAGAAATGGAGTTAAGCCAATACACCACATAGCAGAGTTGCGGATAAAGTGTTTGTTCACGGAACGAGAAATCCGTAATCCATGTGTTTGGCATACGCATAGGCATCATTGGCTTGACAGGAAAGACCCGATTTGACAGTCTTGAATGATGGGCGCAGCAATTACGAAGTACGGGTCTGGGTACGGATTAAAAGGCTAAGTGATTATTTTCAGTCATTTAGCCTTTTTAATTATCTAATTTTTCCCCACATTTTCCCCACAGCTGTCTATTTATATACAGGGCAACCGCATCAAAATAACGTTAGCTTAGGAAACAAACGTAGTTTTCAACCTCCTCCTCTCCCTTATTGTCCATTTTCCTAAAAAAACCATTGGTCCAAATCGAAACTACTACCCCATAAAAATTGATTTTTTGCCCCATATAATTCAAATTTCCCTTGCGGGTAATATTTTTTAAGAAACATGATTTTTGACAACAGGCTATTATTCAGACAAATACAAAATTATGCATTTTTAAGGGGGGATATTGTAAATTGTTGAAACTTCTCATCCTTGTATCCACCCCACTTATCCCTATTAATACAAAATCGACAAGTATTGATTATCAGGTTATTGACATTTTGATGCGGTTGCCCTGATTTATATATTTTAGAAACATATTTTTCCACCCGTTGGCGGAATGATGCACAGTAACCATATGCAGGGGCTGTTCTGTATTCATCTTTGCCCATCTTACAACGCTTGGAGCGGGATAGTCTGCACACCTCGATTGGCTTGGAGTCAATACAGAAGTAGTCCTCTGTACCATCTATTTCCAGTGCCATACGTTTTCTTATGGTATCACACAGATTGCTGGTTAGTTTCCTACGGTCATTGTATTGGCGGCGTGAGATAAGGTTCGGCATTTCCTTTACATACTCTTTCAACTTAGCAAACAACAGGCATTCGCTATCAATGCCCATTGCCTCGCTTACTATGGAAAGCGATACTATTTCAAGGTCGCTAAATCTCGGAACGACGCCTGGGCGTGGAATATTACCTTGCTCATTTACTAAATCTTTTGAGAATAGCTTGCATATATCAAGGATTTTTACGAAATTTGTATATAAGTTATGCATACTGATTTTATAACTTAATGTATTGAGCAACACTAAGTTACAAATAAATTCTTGTATGTACAACTTTTCTTTCATATAAATTTATCTATTATTTTAATTCCGCCAACGGGTTTTTTCCGTAAAGTTATGTACCTTTGTCGGCAAATAAAGATATTCTCGTCAAACAAATATAAATAATATAAACATGGAAAAAAACAGAAAAAAACAAATCGTAGTTTTGAGTATAGCTTTAGTTTGCATTTTCATCTTGGTATTTTCATTGTTCCATAAATCAGCGACAAAAGATAGCGCAAATCCTCCTTTAACAAATGTTTTGACTGATAGCATTTCTCAAATTGTCTCAGCTTGTCCTGGCGAAATTGGTGTGGCGGTTATTGTTAATAACAGAGATACGGTTAAGGTCAATAATAAGAGTGTTTATCCTATGATGAGTGTGTTTAAGGTTCATCAGGCATTAGCTCTTTGTAATGACTTTGACAATAAAGGAATTTCACTTGATACCTTAGTAAATATAAATAGGGATAAACTTGACCCAAAGACTTGGAGTCCTATGCTGAAAGATTATTCAGGGCCAGTCATATCATTGACAGTGAGAGATTTGCTGCGTTATACTCTTACTCAGAGTGACAACAATGCAAGCAACCTTATGTTTAAGGATATGGTTAATGTCGCTCAAACAGATAGTTTTATAGCCACACTCATTCCTCGTTCAAGTTTTCAGATAGCTTATACGGAAGAGGAAATGTCGGCTGACCATAACAAGGCTTACTCTAACTATACATCTCCTCTTGGTGCTGCAATGTTGATGAATCGTTTGTTTACTGAAGGTCTTATCGATGATGAGAAACAAAGTTTCATTAAGAATACGTTAAAAGAATGCAAAACAGGTGTAGATAGGATAGCAGCTCCACTTCTTGATAAAGAAGGGGTTGTTATAGCGCATAAGACAGGTTCAGGTTATGTTAATGAAAATGGTGTTCTTGCAGCTCACAATGATGTTGCCTATATATGTCTGCCTAATAATATCAGTTATACCTTAGCGGTATTTGTTAAGGATTTCAAGGGAAATGAATCACAAGCGTCACAATATGTTGCGCATATATCAGCTGTAGTATATTCTTTATTAATGCAAACTTCAGTAAAATCTTAAACTGCACTTGCTTTGATAATTAATGATAAACAATCTAAAAGCACTCTAATCGTTATCGGAGTGCTTTTAGATTACTAATCAAATTGCTTCTATTATAATTTGAATCCTCTACTTTTTCTTTCTTCCTGTTGCGGCACTCTTGCTCCATATCTAAGCCTGTGCCATTGCTCCCTGAACCAGTCGGCAATCGGCTTCCTGTTTATTGTCAGGTTCAGCCTGCTTTCATCGTCAGGGTCATTTTCCACCCTTAAAATATCATCCTTTATATCAAAGTTCCGCCTGTGTTGCTCGGAATAGACTTTACCGCTACATTTCAGGGCTTCTTTTTTTGACTATAAGACTTTCAGTCATTTCTTTAGAGAATCCCAGCATGGCACAAAACTTTTCCATGCGCAGCATTTCCCTGAACATCGGAAACCACCTGAAAGCCTTGTCTATGATTCTGGCGAGCCGTGACAGTTCTTTTTTTTCATGTCAAGTTCCTGCCTGTGCATTTCTCTGAGATTGTGGATTTGCGTATCATGCTGTTTCTGCATCTGCTGTACTTGGCTCTGCAATTTTTCAATATTGGTGTTCCGTTTTGAAACCTCGTCTTGCAGTTTTTCGTTGGCACGTTCCAGTTCTTTCAGTTTTCCACTCCCGAAAAGAGAAGCAACTCCACTAGTTATGGCTGTCGCTGCCGTGGTGGCTGTCTTCTTTAACTTGTCAGTGCGTATTTCTGATTTCACCTGTTTCAGTTCCTGCTCGGCAAGATTTATCTGTTCTTCTTTGTGCCGTTTGGCTGCATCCATGCGTTGCAGTTCAGCTTTCTGCTTCTCAATGATAAAGTCGTTCCGTTCCAGATGCTCCTTACCAGTGACAGCCTTTGACTGCCCGCGTTCCATCAGCAGGATGTCGGATGCAAGGGTCTGCATCTGCATCATGTCATCGTCATTGAGCTTTCGGCTCTTTCCTGTTTCGTGGTTCATCCAGTCGAAAACGATATGGGCATGATAGTTCGGCTTGAACCATCTGTCCCCGACTTTGAAGCTTTCCCTGTCTTCCGCTTCCGGCTGACCGTTCAGCCAATGCCCTTCATCCTTGTGCAGGAAGATTTGCAGCGGTGTGATTCCCCAGCGTCTTTGACACTCCTCACCGAATTTACGCACGTCTGCCAGTGTGGTGTCCGACCTGACAAGCAGCACTCCTTCACGTATGGGGAGCATCCCGCAATCTTGACTATTTTACCGTTCTTGCCTTTGCGTTCACGCTCCTTTTCCTGCATGGCACGTCCGGTCTTTTCCTTTACCATCTGTCTGATATTGTCATAATGCATCCGCAAATCCGGACTGCCGAAGTCGGGATTTATCCACTGTTCGTTATCGGTGGATAGTTCAGGAACGACATAGATTCTGGACTCTCCGATGTGGCGCATGTATTCGGCAGTCCTCCTGTTGTGAGCCTCGCTCGATGCGATGTTGCAGGGCTTGATATGTATGCTTGATTTTGTTGCCATAGATACTTGTTTTTTGGTTTGTACTTTATTGTTTGCTTTTCCGCTGTCCGTAAACGCATGGGGTTCTTAGGGGTGCAACCCATAAGCGGAGATTGCAAAGAGAGGGTCACTCTTTGCTCTGGGTTCTCAGGGGAGAAACGCCCTGAGTGGGTCATTAGGGTAAAACCCTAATCCCCTCGGGAGAGCCCACAACTACGTAAGCGGAGCGTGTAGTTATAGTGGGCTATATCAATGGCAAGCCATTGTCTGCAAACTCCAGCCTACGGCTTCCGCTCTCCTCCGTCAGGGAGGTTTTTCATCATCGTTGCCGATTGGAGATGCACCGACCAGCACAAGGTCTAAATCGTCTATCAGTTTTTGCAGGACGGGATTCTTCTCTATCATCCGCTGGAGGATTCTCTCAGCCTCGACCAAGTGGTTGGCTGTACTCATCACCTTGCCCTCCCGTATCTGAAAGATAATCCAATCGGCTATGTCGATATGGGCTTCTTTTTGTTTCGGGGTGGCATTCCTTTCGATGATGTCCGAAACCACCACCTTACAAAAGTACATGCTCTCGGCTCGCTGTTTCCACTCGGCATAAGCATCGGCATCGGGAAAGAGAAGCACGGTTCGCCCTGACAGTACACGGAGTTTCTCTTCTCTCATCTGACTCTTACCACCCGTAGCCAGCCATACATAATCGGGGAAGATAGCAGAACCGATAACGGCACTCTTCTCGGATTCCACCAAGACCACCACCTTGTCGGGATGCGTTTTCAACAAGTGTTCCCCGAAAAGGCATTGGGATAATTGCCAATCCTCTGCCAACACACGCTGCTTTTTTCAATATGCTGTGTATCCAGTTCACTGCCGATGTCTGTCCTCCCTTGATACGGTGTCCGTCTTCGGGATTGTACTGCATCACCTTTCCCGTGCGTACCTTGCCCGTCCTGTCTATCTGCCAAAAGATAACAGAGCCGTCACGGGTAGCCCCCAAACGGTATTCCTCCAACAACCGCTTCAACACCTCTTTCGCCTTGTCGCCATATAGTAGGAAGTAAGGAGTGTGAAGAGGAAACGGAAGAAATTGCTACGCTCGCTTTGCGACTTCTCCACATAGTGAGGGGGATATAGCCGATGGCTGTCGGCTTACTTTGCTGCTTCACTTTCTTCTGCTCTGCTCTTTGCCTGTCAAAAGAGAAATCATTGGTAGTTCTGTGTTCAGGATGCTCTTGAAAATACTCTTTCGGAGTGTAGTGATACCCACAACCGCTTTCGTGGTTACATCTGCCGACCGATGGATGCAACGGCACATTATTTTCGTCCACGTAATAGACGAAAGAATGCCTGTCTCCGCATTTGGGGCAGGTATGCCGTGTTGCCGTTCCTTTATACTTCTGTAATGAATAATTGCCCATAGCTTAGTCCGTTTTTGATGGTTGATTGTCGGCTGTCCCATCCTGTCCCATTGTCCCACACTCTAAGGGTTGGGACAGTGGGACACTTGGGACACCTGCGTTTTTACTCTTTTTGCTGCGCTGGATGGATGATACGGTTTACGGTGGACTTGCCACAATTCACCTGTGAGGCTATCTCCCTGACGGACTTGCCCGATTGGGAGAGTTGCAGAATTTGGCAATCCCTTTGGCTTGATTCATTGTCGCCCAATTTTTTCAAGTGTTCCTTTTCCGTGGAATAGCCCCTGAACACGAACTGCAAGAAAGCATCCACCTTGTCAATCTCGTAAACGATTACATTATCCGCATCATGAGAGAACGTGCCATAGCGCACTTTAAGCTGCTTCACATAGCGAAGCCCTCCGTCTTGGGCACTTTTTCCAATGGTGAACACGCTGTCAAAGAAATTGTAGAGCCGTTTGCTTCCGGCAAGGTCGTTGGATGTGATGGGACAATCCAAAGAGCGTTTGGGCGTATGTGCTAGGACAAGGATAGAGAGCGCATATCTCTTTTTGAGATTGTTCAGCTGAATCATCAGCCGTCCTGCGGCATCGCCTTTCTCCATGGCGCAACACAGGTAGGTAAGATTGTCAATGATGAAAATCTTGCAGTCGGTCTGCACAGCCATCTGTTCAATGCCGCCTATGATAGCTTCCTCAAAGTTGGCATCCAAAAGCTGGTTGCAGTCAATAGACACCCGATAGAGTTTGTCGGGAAAGGTGTAGAGCTCTCCATGCTCGTTGGTATAGCGGAGCTGGAACTGCTTTTCGGACAGTTCAAAGTCCAGATACAGCACATTGTCGGTTCGGGCGATGCGGTCGGCTATCTGCACGGCAAGGATGGACTTGCCCACGTTGGAATCGGCAAACAAGCAGGAGAGTTCCCCCTCGTACCAAAAGCTGTCCCACAGCGCACGGGGCGTAGGCAATAACGATGCTTCAAGAATGGTTTGGTTTGCCGTCTTGATATTCATCATGCCTACACTGTCGGGCATACCGTTATGCGCTTGGGATGCTTTTGTGAGGTCGCCACGTATCAGGTTGATATAGTTCTTATCCTCTTCCATATCATTCACCAGTTACGTGGGTTGGGCTTGCGACGGTGGGAAGAGGATAAGGACTTGTTCAGTTCCTCGTCTGACAACGGTATGGGATTCTTTCGGGCGGTTTCCAGCCACTTGTCCAGTTCGTCACGGTAAAGGCAATAGCGTTTGCCGGGCTTGGTGGCAGGGATTGTCCCTTCTGACAGTTTCATGTAGAGCGTACCCTTAGGGATACCTAAATACTCTGCTGCCTCGTCCACAGACATGGGCACGTGGGTGTCCACCGTTTTGGCATTGTTCACACTGCGCTGCTCGGCGAGCAGGCTTTTCAGGCTCATCACTTCGTCTCGAAGCTGAGCAACAACCTCGGGGAGGTCGTTGAAGGTAAGAATTGATTTTTCCATTCGCGTACTCGTCTCTTTTGTAAGACTTGGCGCAAAGGACTGAAATGATATATCCGTGAATATCTCCACGACACGTCATTGCAAAATAATTCCCGAATAATTAAGCCCAGCCATAAATGACGGGTAAAATTACTCGGGAAACGATGTAAAAACAGGCGGTTATGAGTTACCGGATGGTTGTCGTTGGTGTCGTGATTATCCTAATTCCGCACATAATCCTCGGGATAGTGGAAATCAAGTTTGCCGTTTTCGGGTTCATCAATGGGAATTTCCGTCTTTAACGGCTCTACCTTGAAATTCTTGATGGTTGATAAGTCTGTATCAGCAAACGATTTCGGGAAAAGGGCTTTGATGAACTTGGCACGGTTATCCCCATTGTAGTATCTCTTGTACAGGAAACGCTCAGAGATATTCCATACGAAGTGACGGAGTGGAATGTTGTTGATGTCTTTGGTAAACGGTCTTTGTATGGGCTTCGGGGTATAAGTGTTAAGATTCATCCATTTGTCCACCTCAGTACAGATGTGGTTCACGGTTTCTTGGTCGGCAATGCGAGGCAGGTAATAATGGCAATACTCCATGACCATGCGGATGCGCTCTTCCTTTTCCCGTTGCTCTCTGCTTGCGTAATTGGCACGGTTCTTTTCGTAGATCCGGGGCGATAGTAAGCTCTATCGGTTGTGTTTGGATAAGTGTCTCTTCTTTTGTCGGGGATGATTCGGGTACAGGCTCAGGGACTGATGTAGGTCCAGGCACAGATGTGGCTTCTTCAAGTGTATTTTGTGACAGTTCTTCCTGCACCTCTATGGCTTCGGCAATCGTTTCTTTCTTGCCGAACTTGATTTTGTAGATTTCGTATGTATCAAAGATAAGTGTCTGAAAGGAGAGATAGAGCAACCATCCCAACAGGTTACAGCATACGAATACTATCCACCTGACAAAGTTGTCTTGGTTGAAGCTGTCCGCTATTACCAGCGTGGCAATGGAAGATATTAGGACGATGGCGAAGCCGACAAAGCCCAAGATGATGTATTTGTCCTTGATTGATGATTCCATATTTCGTTGAGAGATTGAATGTTCCTGTATTATTTTGTGCAAAGTTAATGCTATTTTTCCCAATTACTGCCCGTTATTTGCGGTTAGAACGGTCTTTTTCAATGTATTTCACGAAATGTCATCATATCATACTCTGTTTCATACTCTGAGGGGCTTATAAATGGTGGCATCAAGCCAAAAACATAGAGGGGCGATTATAGCCTTGTAGCCATAACCGCCCCTCTGAATACCTGTCAATGTGAGACATTTATGCCTCCTTGCGCTTCAAGGTTATCTTGTCCACCACCTGACACATCTGCTGCGCTGCTATCTTGGAATAGATTTGTGTGGTGGTAATGTTCTTATGTCCGAGATAGGCTTGGATGACAGCCATGTCCGTTCCCATTTCCACGTGCAGGCTTCCGAAGCTGTGGCGGGTACAGTGAAAGGTGATTTTCTTGGTTATCCCTGCTGCCGTGAGCCACCGTTGGAGTGGTCCTTGCAGCATCTTGTCCTTGAAATCCTCAAAGATAAGTCCCTCGCCCCGTTCTCCCAGCAGTCCATAGGCTTCATCACTGATGGGGTTATGCACTATTTCTTTGGTTTTCTGCATACGGGTGGTAACGAACATCCTGCCGTTGGTGTATGGTTGTATCTGCTGCCACGTGAGCTGTCTGATGTCGCTCTTTCTCAGTCCCGTAAGACAGGCGAAAAGAAAAGCTTTTTCAAGACCTCCTCCTCACAGGGTGTTTCGGCAAGCCGTATCAGTTCCTCTTGGCTCAAATGCTCCCTGATGGTGGGAATGCACTCGATGCGGTCTAAGAAGCCGTTTGGGTTCTCCTTTATCTTCCTGTCACGGTAGGCGGTGTGCAGCACGGCACGGAAAGTTGACCAATAGCCTGCTGCGGAGTTGATGTGCAGCTTTTGGTTGGTGTGGATGGATTGGGGTGCATCAAGCAGGTATTCCATGAACTTGCGGCACAAATCCACATCCACCTCCTCAAAGGTGCATTTGCCGTTCACGAACCGCTGGAAATGCTTGTATACGTGCTGCCACTTGATATTCTTGCGGTCAGCCAGTCCTTTGAAATAGGCAAGGAAATCGCCCTTCATCTTGGTCTTGTCAAAAAAAGCCGTTGTTTTCATTGAAAATGGCTTCGTAGCGCTGGTTGCGCAGGATGACCGCTTTCTTCATCATGCGTGCGTTGAAGTCCCGTTCCTGCTGGTTTGCAGGTTTGGCGAAGATGTAAATTCCTAAGGCTTCACGTGTAATCACTCTCATGGTGACATTGTCACGGTAGCCGGGATAGTAGTCAAGGCATAGTGAATACTGTGTCCCGTTCTTAATCTTGCGCTTACGCAAGGTAACTGTTTTGCATTTACTCATAATAATTATGTTTTAATTGGTTGTATACATTTTGGAGTTGTATCCATGTTTCCGATGGCAAAGGAACAACGTGAAATATCCGTGAATACCTCCACGATACATCATTTTGAAATAATTTTCGATAATCCCGATTTTTCACGGTTATTTGTTCCTTTCAGCCATGACACGCTCCACATCTGAGCGCAAAAGCAGGTTTTTCACACCCACCTTTATCTTTTCGATGTGCTTCACCTTGACGATATGGCAGATGTTGGCTGACGAAAGACCATAGATTTGCTGCACCTGCTCAACGGTATAGTAGCGTTCATCGTTCACAAGGTCAGTTCTGCGGAGTTCGTTCAAATGTGATTTGGAGTAATAGGTACGCCCGTACTCTCTTTTTAGTGGGTATCTTATGGCGATAGGTGTAGGCACGGAGTGCGGTCGGCTTCATGCCGAACAGTTCCTCCACCTCCTCGGTCAGTAGCCAGTCGGTAATTTCGCTAATATCAACTGCCACACCGAAAAACTCGTCAATATGCTTCTTGCTGTAATAGTTCTTTCCTGCGATACGGCAGATGGGGATATGGTTACGCTTGGCGGAAGTGTAAAGCCATGACTGCTTTACCTTAAAAAGGGACATCACCTCCTCGCCCGAATAGAAGTCCAACACTTCTTCGCTTTCCTTTTCCCTTTTTTCTCTTTTTTGGCAGGTAAGGAAGATGAAGATGATTTCCTTGGTGTGGAGGTGTTGCCGGGCAGGATGCGGTGATAGGGATTGCCCTCCAACATCTGCTCGATGTCGGCTCTGCGGATGAATGCCATGCGGTTGCTGATGCGTGAGGCTTTCAGCTTGCCGATGGCTACAAGTTTGTAAATGTACTGTCGGGAACAGCCCATGAGGATGGCTGCTTTGGAAAAGGTGAGATACTCCTGATGCTGTATCTCCATCAAGGGTTGGGCGACTTTGAAGAGGTTGTTCTTCTGCATCACTCTGGCTCGTTTGGCTTCTGCCTGACAAGCCTCACTGCAATATCTTTGCATACCGCTTCGGGTTACAAAGGACTTGCCGCAAAACTGCATTTTCTGGTTGCTTTCATCCCGTTTTATCGTTTAATGGTTCATTCCTTCAATCCTATATCTCTGAAATGGTAAACGGATGTGAACGGAAGTCAACCATTGTCGCTTTTCTACACAGTGTGACTGTTTCCGCATATCAGGGCGGTTATTGTCGCTTGTCGTAAACGGTTGTAAACCCTTGTCAACTGTCTGCACGGTGTGACAAAAACAAGCCCCGCAAATTCTCCACGTCAGAAATACGTCTCAAAAATATGTGGAAATTTGGGAAGCGACAAATGGCAACCGAAAAGTGTTTAAATTTTAGAATATGCTGGTAATTAAGCAAAGTTGCCGCTCGACATCACCGGGTTTCCGTTGCTATCGAGCACAGGCCTCAAATCGCTCAGTTGATTGAAGTTATCCTCTGCCGAGCGTATTGCCTCCACATATTCAGAGATTAATGGGTATTGCATAAGCTAACAACTAGTATAATAGGTACGACACAATTCCATTTGCCATTCAATAAGGCTTATCAGGAAACTGTTTGATTACATTCCTGATGATTTCATCTTGCTTATATT